>ENA-OQKP01000782-OQKP01000782.1-human-gut-metagenome-genome-assembly--contig:-NODE-782-length-20825-cov-4.490289_pt1 | contig 20825 bp, 18 predicted proteins | sample MGYA00242780_ERZ504802 | MGnify/ENA primary metagenome ERZ504802 (study PRJEB26092, sample SAMD00036406) | human gut metagenome | host: Homo sapiens | study: EMG produced TPA metagenomics assembly of... | reverse complement strand
GTAGCTGTACCGGAAGAACGTATGGCAGTGATACAGCCTTGGGAAAAGAGCTTATTAAAAGCAATCGAAAAAGCAATCCTTACATCTGAATTAGGTATCAATCCTACCAACGACGGAAACTGCATCCGCCTGATCTTCCCTGAGATGACAGAGGATCGAAGAAAAGAAGTTGCAAAGGATGTAAAGAAGAAAGGTGACAATGCAAAGGTAGCTGTCCGCAACATCCGCCGTGATGCAAATGATGCATTTAAGAAGGCAGAGAAAGCGGGAGAGATCACTGAGGACGAGTTAGCTGATCTGACTGAGAAGATGCAGAAACTGACTGACAAGACCATTGAGCGTGTTGACAAGGCAGTAGAAGAAAAGACAAAAGAGATCATGACTGTATAGTCTCTGAATTGATACGGAGGCAGGAGAGACTCCTGCCTCTTATCTATGTTCAGGGCATTTATGAGCATGATAAGAAAAGGTGAGGAAAATGGCATTAGACAGTAATATGGTAATACCGGCTCATGTGGCCCTTATTTTAGACGGAAATGGCCGCTGGGCCAAAAAAAGAGGTCTTCCAAGAACATTTGGTCATAAAGAAGGCTGTGTTACAGTAGAAAAAACAGTAGAGATCGCTGCCAGAATGGGTATCAAATATCTGACAGTTTACGGATTCTCCACTGAGAACTGGAAGAGATCCGAAGAAGAAGTAGGAGCATTGATGCAGCTGTTCCGTTATTATATGGTCCGCCTGTTAAAAATCGCGTCTGCTAATAATGTACGGGTAAAGATGATCGGCGACAGAAGGCGGTTTGCCCAGGATATCATTGACGGAATCAACCGTCTGGAAGAGGAGACAAAGGACAATACGGGACTTACCTTTGTGATCGCAGTAAATTATGGGGGAAGAGATGAGATCCGCAGAGCAGCTGCGAAACTGGCGGAAGATGTAAAGGCAGGAAAAGTAGAAACAGATGATATTACAGAATCTGTATTTGCTTCCTATCTGGATACAGCAGATATCCCGGATCCGGATCTTCTGATCCGTACCAGCGGGGAACTGAGACTGTCTAATTACCTGCTTTGGCAGCTGGCTTATACAGAGCTGTATGTTACAGATTGTCTGTGGCCTGATTTTGATGAGAAGGAGCTGGAAAAGGCGATCGTCCAGTATAATAAAAGAGATCGACGGTTCGGCGGGGTAAAATAGAGAAAGGAGAATTCTATGTTCACAACACGACTGATCAGCGGTATTGTACTGGTCATCCTTGCTATTTTCTTCGTAGGAAAAGGAGGCGCACTCCTTTTTGCAGTGACAGCTCTTATTTCTTTAGTGGGCCTGTTTGAACTGTATCGTGTTCTTGGAATTGAAAAACGGTCTGTTGCTGCAGTTGGTTATCTGACGGCTGTCTGCTATTATGGGATTTTATGGTTTGAGGGACAGAAATATCTGACACTGATGATCATTGCCTCTCTGATGCTTTTAATGGCTCTTTATGTTTTTACATTTCCAAGCTATAAAACAGAGGAGATAACCGGTGCTTTTTTTGGTGTGTGCTATGTGCCGGTAATGTTGTCTTTCCTGTATCAGACCCGCAGTATGCATGATGGTGCTTATCTGGTATGGCTGATCTTTTTAAGCTCCTGGGGCTGTGATACCAGTGCTTACTGTGTGGGAATGCTTTTGGGAAAGCATAAGCTTGCACCTGTATTAAGCCCGAAAAAATCCATAGAAGGAGCAGTAGGCGGTGTGATCGGTTCTGCTCTTTTAGGTCTTGCTTATGGTGCTTACTTTGGACATAGTATGGAAGAAGTAGCCAATCCTGTAGCTGCCTGTGCCATTGCCTGCGCCATTGCAGCAGTGATCTCCCAGATCGGAGACCTGGCGGCATCTGCTATTAAGCGAAACCACAATATCAAAGATTATGGTCATCTGATCCCGGGACATGGAGGTATCCTGGACCGTTTTGACAGCATGATATTTACGGCTCCGGCTATTTATTTTGCGGTTACTTTTTTAAAGTAATGTTTTAAGCATTTCCTTCACAAAGGGAGAATAATTATGGTAAAGAACATATCGATCCTGGGTTCCACCGGCTCTATCGGTACCCAGACATTAGAAGTAGTAAGATATAATAAAGATATTAAAGTTACAGCTCTGGCAGCCGGTTCCAATGTAGATCTGATAGAAAAGCAGATCCGGGAATTTAAGCCGGAGATCGCCTGCCTGTGGAGTGAGGAGAAGGCGAAAGAACTAAAGGAAAGAATAAAAGATCTGGATGTTAAAGTCCTTTCTGGAATGGATGGTCTGATCGCAGCAGCTACAGAGCCAAAGGCGGAGATCGTAGTTACCGCAGTTGTAGGGATGATCGGTATCCGTCCTACCATTGCTGCCATGGAAGCGGGGAAAGATATTGCCCTGGCAAATAAAGAGACACTGGTTACAGCAGGTCACATTATCATGCCTTTGGCAAAGAAAAAGGGCGTAAAGATCCTTCCGGTAGATTCTGAACATTCTGCGATCTTCCAGTGCCTTCAGGGAGCAGCGGGAAACAAGATCCACAAAATATTGCTGACAGCTTCCGGCGGCCCGTTTAGAGGTTTTAAGAGAGAACAGCTGGAAAAAGTCCAGGTAGAAGATGCTTTAAAGCATCCAAACTGGTCTATGGGCCACAAAATCACCATTGATTCTTCTACTATGGTCAATAAGGGATTAGAAGTAATGGAAGCTGGATGGTTGTTTGATGTATCATTAGATCAGATTCAGGTCGTAATCCAGCCTGCAAGCATTATCCACTCCATGATCGAATATGAGGATGGGGCTGTGATCGCGCAGTTAGGTACACCGGATATGAAGCTGCCGATCCAGTATGCATTATATTATCCGGAAAGAAGATTCCTTCCGGGAGACAGACTGGATTTTACAAAGCTTCGGGAGATTACCTTTGATATTCCGGATCTGGAGACTTTTAAAGGCTTAAAACTGGCCTATGAGGCAGGAAAAACGGGCGGAAGCATGCCTACTGTATTTAATGCGGCAAATGAACTGGCAGTAAGCCTGTTTTTAAAGAAAAAGATCCCGTATCTGACGATTCCGGACATGATCCAGGCGTCGATGGAGCATCATAAGAAAGTGGATGCGCCGGATGTAGACCAGATTTTGGCAGCAGAAGCAGAAACGTATGATTTTATCCGTACAAATTGGAACATTTAACAGAATCAAAGCTTCTTGTCTGCTGCAAGCGGGCAAGAAGATGCAAGGCTGAACTGTAACGAATCACAAAATACTTTTAGTTTTTTAATGATAATGGGAAAGGATGAATGAGATCCGATGAATATTGTGCTGGCAGTGCTGATCCTTGGGGGAATCATCCTGTTCCATGAACTGGGGCATTTTATCTTCGCAAAATTAAGCGATATTGAAGTGACGGAATTTTCTCTTGGAATGGGACCACGGCTTTTTAGCTTTGTGAAAGGCGAAACAAGATATTCTTTAAAGATACTTCCTTTTGGCGGATCCTGTGCCATGTTGGGAGAAGATGAGGATGCGAAAGGAGACAGGGCTTTTAATAATAAGCCTGTGTTAAATCGTATAGCAGTAGTGGCAGGCGGACCTTTGTTCAACTTCCTTCTGGCATTTCTCTTATCTCTTGTGATCGTAGGCTGCGCCGGCGGCTTTTATGAGCCTGTAGTCATGGGCGTAGAAGAAGGCTATCCGGCAGAACAGGCAGGGATACTTCCGGGGGATGTAATAACAAAGGCAGATCACAGAGCCATCCATTCTTACAGGGACCTTACTCCGTATCTTATGGCTCATCCTCATCAGGATGTGACCATTACCTGGAAGCATACGGATGAAAATGGTAAAACAGAGAAGCGGTCAGCGAAACTTACACCCGTTTATATTGATCAGACAGGTCAGTCCATGATCGGTGTGCGTTTTGATGGATCTCTTCAAAAGATCACCAATCCCATTCAGCTGGTGGTGCAGTCGATTTATGAAGTGGAACACTGGATTTATTATGTATTTGACAGTTTCCATATGATATTTGCCGGTAAAGTAAGCGCAGATGATATCAGTGGTCCTGTGGGTATTGTCACCACCATTGATCAGACAGTAGAAGAGGCAGCTCCTGCTGGAAAAACAGTGGTTGCCATGGTTCTTATTAATTTCGCAGTTCTTTTAAGTGCGAATCTGGGTGTAATGAACCTGCTTCCTCTTCCGGCACTGGATGGCGGACGGCTGGTATTTTTGATCATCGAAGCGATACGTAAGAAACCTGTTGACCGTGAAAAAGAAGGGATGGTCCATACAGCAGGAATGCTTTTTCTGCTGGTATTGATGGTATTTATACTGTTTAATGATGTGCGAAAGCTTTTATAAAATGGACAGTTGTTACAGATAATTTAATGTTACAGTTCAGCCTTGCGAAGATTTAGGGTTAAAAGTACGTTGAAAACTTGTTTTCATAAGTACTTTTGGCGCTAAATCTTCATAAGGCAGACGCCCAAAGCTTCTTGTCCGCTGCAAGCGGGCAAGAAGATGCAAGGTTGAACTGTAACAATTTAATAGTAAAGAGGAAAAAACATGAGCAGAAAGGATACAAAAATCGTTCATATTGGTAACCGGGTGATCGGTGGGGGAAATCCTGTTCTCATCCAGTCCATGTGCAATACAAAAACAGAGGATGTAAAGGCAACGGTAGCCCAGATCTTAAGCCTGGAAAAAGCAGGCTGTGATATTATCCGTGTGGCAGTGCCGACTATGAAGGCAGCAGAAGCTCTTAAGGATATTAAAAAGGAGATCCATATCCCGCTGGTAGCAGACATTCATTTTGATTACCGGCTGGCTATTGCAGCTATGGAAAATGGGGCTGACAAAATCCGTATCAATCCTGGCAATATCGGCAGTACCGACCGGGTAAAGGCAGTGGTAGAACGTGCAAAAGCTGGAAATATCCCCATCCGCGTAGGTGTAAACAGCGGTTCTCTTGAAAAGGATCTGGTAGAAAAATACGGCGGTGTAACAGCAGAAGGAATCGTAGAAAGTGCTTTAGATAAGGTACATCTCATCGAAGATATGGGTTATGACAATCTGGTCATCAGTATCAAATCTTCCGATGTTTTAATGTGTGTTAAAGCCCATGAGCTGATCACTTCCAGGACCGATCATCCTCTTCATGTAGGCATTACTGAGGCAGGAACCTTATTTTCGGGAAATATTAAGTCTGCTGTAGGACTTGGAATCATCCTGTATCAGGGAATCGGGGATACGATCCGGGTTTCTCTTACAGGAGATCCTGTTGAAGAGATCAAATCTGCCCGCCAGATCCTTAAGACACTTGGACTTAGAAAAGGTGGCGTGGAAGTAGTTTCATGTCCAACCTGCGGCCGCACCCGCATTGATCTGATCCATCTTGCAAACCAGGTAGAAACTATGGTTTCTGGTATGGAAGGCTTAGATGGTGTAAAAGTAGCAGTTATGGGCTGTGTAGTTAATGGACCAGGCGAAGCCAGAGAGGCAGATATCGGCATTGCCGGTGGTGTAGGTGAAGGCCTGATCATCAAAAAAGGCGAGATCTTACGAAAAGTACCAGAAGAAGATCTGTTAAATTCCCTTCGTGATGAACTGAAAGCAATGGCAGAAGCAAGAAAGAAGTAATTTGAATGGCAAAAGGGTTTTTAGAAGTATTTCCAACACTTAATATTGCAGAGCCTTTGAAAGAGCTTTTAGCTTTGGCAGAAGTAGAAAAAGTTACTTCTGCCAGAGATAGAAGCTCTATTCGTGTCTATATAAAGAGTACAAGGCTGATCCATAAACAGAATATTTATGATCTGGAACGTGGGATCAAAGACCAGTTGTTCCCGGATAAACAGATCACCATTAAGATCCAGGAAAAGTACAGATTGTCTGATCAGTATACCCCTGAAAAACTTTTAAAAATGTACAAAGACAGCCTGCTATTGGAATTAAAGCATTACAGTATCGTAGAATACAGCATGTTCCGCAAGGCCCAGATCGTTTTTGAAGACGAAGGTAAAATGGTTCTGACGGTAGAAGATACCATGGTAAACCGGGACAAGACCAATGAATTAAAGCGTGTTCTGGAAAAGGTATTTAATGAACGATGCGGCCTGCCGGTAGAAGTGGCATTTCAGTATATTCCGGCGAAGGAAAATGACCGGAGAAAACAGATCGAACAAAAATTAGAGAGAGAAGCCCAGGCAATTTACTGGCAGAATCATAAAGATGAATTGACTCAAGGTACTGACGGAGAAAATATCTCACGGTCTGCTGCTACGCAGGATACAAATGAGAAAAAAACTCAGCAAAATAGTGTCCCTGTTATGGATGTTCCTATGCCGGAAGCCGCTCCATGGGATGCTCTTATGGATCAGGCAGCTTCTGGAAATATTCCGGGTAATGATGAGGTTATTTCTCCTGTGTCTGATGGCATAAAGCCGGCAGGTGCAGAAAAGATGGCTGCTGCTAAAACTCAGGCAGGTGAAAAAACGGAAAAACCTCAGTTAAACAAAGGCAGAAAAGGCTGGGGAAGAGAAAAAGACTCGGGTTTTGGAGAAGAAAGAAAGTTCTCCGTAAAGCGTTCCAACAACCCGGATGTGCTTTATGGCCGTGATTTTGATGATGACTTTATGGAGATTGAAAAGATTGACGGAGAGATTGGAGAAGTCACGCTGCGTGGACAGATCTTAACCTGTGAAAGCCGGGAGCTGCGCAGTGGTAAATTCATTCTTACTTTTGATGTGACAGATTTTACTGATACCATTACAGCTAAAATGTTCATCCGCCCGGAGATCTTTAACGAAGTCAAGGACATGATAAAAACAGGCATGTTCATTAAGATCAAAGGTGTTACTACCATTGATAAGTTTGACGGAGAACTGACTTTAGGATCGATCGTTGGTATAAAAAAGGCAGATGACTTTACAACCAAACGTATGGATAATAGTCTGGAAAAGCGAGTAGAGCTGCACTGCCATACAAAGATGAGTGATATGGATGGTGTTTCTGAGGTAAAGAGCATTATCAAGCGGGCGAAAAAATGGGGTATGCCTGCAATCGCTGTTACAGACCATGGCTGTGTCCAGGCTTTCCCTGATGCCAACCATGCGCTGGATAAAGGAGATACTTTTAAGATCTTATATGGTGTGGAAGGATACCTGGTGGACGATACCAAGCAGCTGGTAGAAAATTCCAAAGGACAAACCTTTGGGGATACGTATGTTGTTTTTGATATCGAGACAACAGGATTCAGCCCTGTAAAAAACCGTATTATCGAGATTGGTGCTGTCAAAGTGGTGGATGGTGTGATCACAGACAAGTTTTCTACCTTTGTAAATCCGGATGTGCCGATTCCATTTGATATTGAAAAACTGACCAGCATCAACGATGCCATGGTTCTGCCGTATCCGAAGATCGATGTGATCCTGCCTCAGTTTCTGGAATTTGTAGGCGATGCGGTACTGGTAGCTCATAATGCAGGTTTTGATGTAGGGTTCATTGGTCACTATGCAGAAGTTCTGGGACTTCCATTTTCACCTACCGTATTGGATACAGTATCTTTGGCACGGCTTCTTCTGCCTAATTTAAACCGTTTCAAACTGGATACTGTAGCAAAAGCTTTGAACATTTCCCTGGAAAATCATCACAGGGCAGTCGATGATGCGGGAGCAACAGCGGAAATCTTTGAAGCCTTTGTAAAAATGCTCCGGGAACGTGATATAGAGGATCTGGATCACTTAAATGAGTTAAGTACCATGGATGCACAGACCATTATGAAACTGCCAACCAACCATGTGATCATTCTGGCCAAAAATGATCTGGGGCGTATTAATCTGTATCGTCTGGTCAGCTGGTCTCACCTGGATTATTATTCCAGACGGCCCCGTATCCCAAAGAGTGTCCTGGATAAGTACCGGGAAGGTCTGCTGATCGGATCGGCCTGCGAGGCAGGAGAACTGTACCAGGCACTTCTTCGCGGCGCTCCTGATGCGGAGATCGCCAGACTGGTGGATTTCTATGATTATCTGGAGATCCAGCCGTTAGGCAACAATGCATTTATGCTGCGGGATGAGAAAAGTACTGTTAAAACAGAAGAAGACCTGATCGAGATCAACAAAAAGATCGTAGATCTGGGAACTCAGTTTGGAAAACTGGTGTGTGCTACCTGCGATGTCCATTTCCTGGATCCTCAGGATGAGGTTTACCGGCGTATTATCATGGCGGGTCAGGGATTTAAGGACTCCGATGATCAGGCACCTTTATATTTGCGCACAACAGAGGAGATGCTGGAAGAGTTTGCTTATCTGGGGCCGGATAAGGCATATGAGGTAGTAGTTACTAATACCCGCAAGATTTCCGATATGTGTGAAAAGATCGCACCTGTTCGTCCGGACAAATGTCCTCCGGTCATCCCGGATTCTGACAAGACATTAACAAAGATCTGCTATGACCGTGCACATGAGATGTATGGTGAAGATCTTCCAAAGATCGTAACAGACCGTCTGGAACGGGAGCTGCATTCTATTATCACCAATGGATTTGCGGTTATGTATATCATTGCCCAGAAACTGGTGTGGAAATCCAATGAGGATGGATATCTGGTAGGTTCCCGTGGCTCTGTAGGTTCTTCCTTTGTTGCAACCATGTCAGGTATTACAGAGGTAAACCCTTTAAGTCCTCATTATCATTGTCCTAAGTGCCGTTATTATGATTTTGATTCCGAAGAAGTGCGCAAGTTCTCAGGTATGGCGGGCTGTGATATGCCGGATAAAAAATGCCCGGTTTGCGGGACTCCTCTGGAAAAAGACGGTTTTGATATTCCTTTTGAAACCTTCCTTGGATTTAAGGGAGATAAGGAGCCGGATATCGACTTAAACTTCTCCGGTGAATACCAGAGTAAGGCTCATGACTATACAGAAGTTATTTTCGGCAAAGGCCAGACATTCCGTGCAGGTACCATCGGTACTCTGGCAGATAAAACGGCTTTCGGTTATGTAAAGAAATATTATGAGGAAAGGGGAACCAGAAAGCGCAACTGCGAGATCAACCGTATTGTTCAGGGCTGCGTAGGCGTGCGCCGTACCACAGGACAGCATCCCGGCGGTATCATCGTACTGCCTTTAGGCGAAGAAATCTATTCATTTACACCGGTACAGCATCCGGCTAATGATATGACTACTTCCACAGTTACTACTCATTTTGATTACCATTCCATTGACCACAACCTGTTAAAGCTGGATATCCTTGGACACGATGATCCGACCATGATCCGTATGCTTCAGGACCTGATCGGACTGGACCCGGTTAAAGATATTCCTTTGGACAGTCCGGAGGTTATGAGTCTGTTCCAGAATACATCTGCGCTTGGAATCACACCAGATGATATTGGCGGCTGCCCTTTAGGTGCTCTTGGCGTTCCGGAGTTTGGTACTGACTTTGCGATGCAGATGCTTCTGGATACAAAGCCTAAATATTTCTCAGACCTGGTACGTATTGCCGGTCTGGCTCATGGTACGGACGTATGGCTGGGAAATGCCCAGACTTTGATCCAGGAAGGAAAAGCAACCATTCAGACGGCAATCTGTACCCGAGATGATATTATGATTTATCTGATCGCCCAGGGCATGGAACAGGGACTTTCCTTTACTATCATGGAGAGTGTGCGAAAAGGTAAGGGGTTAAAGCCGGAGTGGGAAGAAGATATGAAAGCCCATGGCGTACCGGACTGGTATATCTGGTCCTGTAAGAAGATCAAGTACATGTTCCCAAAGGCTCATGCGGCAGCTTATGTTATGATGGCATGGCGTATTGCCTACTGTAAGATCTTTTATCCGCTGGCTTATTACGCAGCCTTTTTCAGTATCCGTGCCAGTGCCTTTTCTTACGAGATCATGTGTCAGGGAAGAGATAAGCTGGAATATTACCTGGCAGATTATAAAAAACGTTCAGATACCCTTTCTAAAAAGGAACAGGATACGCTGAGGGATATGCGTATCGTCCAGGAAATGTATGCCAGAGGTTTTGATTTTGTACCTATTGATATCTACAAGGCAAAAGCAAGACATTTTCAGATCATTGACGGTAAGCTGATGCCTTCTTTAAGCAGTATTGACGGCTTAGGTGAAAAAGCGGCAGAAGCAGTGGTAGATGCAGTAAAAGACGGGCCATTCCTTTCAGTAGAAGATTTTTCCGGACGTACCAAGGTAAATGGAACCATCTGTTCTCTGATGTCAGATCTGGGACTGCTTAAGGATCTTCCTCAGTCCAATCAGTTATCATTGTTTGACTTATAAAAGAATCTATGGTATATTTTTGAAGAGTTTTTTCACATGAAAAGTGTGGAAAAACTCTTTCTTGCGCTTTATGGGTAATTGACGCGCCAAAGCGCTAAAGTGTATGCGCTGAAATAAATATGAAAACAGCGTAAATCAAAGCAAACGGGGGTTAATACTTTCAATGGAACGCGAAAAATTTTCTTCCAGACTGGGCTTTATCCTGATATCTGCAGGCTGTGCCATTGGTCTGGGCAATGTGTGGAGATTCCCTTACATTGTAGGAGCTTACGGAGGAGCTGCTTTTGTGCTGATCTATCTGGCATTTCTTCTGATCCTTGGTCTTCCTATTGTAGTAATGGAATTTGCCGTAGGACGGGCCAGCAAGCGCAGCGCAGCCCTTTCCTTTAATATGTTAGAGCCAAAAGGCACCAAGTGGCATCTGATCCGCTATGCAGCTATGGCAGGAAACTATATGCTGATGATGTTCTATACAACGGTAGCCGGATGGATGATCTACTATTTCATCAAAATGCTCCGTGGTGATTTTACAGGTCTTGATTCAGATGCAGTAGCAGGAGAGTTTACCAATATGCTTGGTAATCCGGCACTGATGACCGGATTTATGATTTTTGTTGTTATTCTGTGTTTTGGCATTTGTGCTCAGGGATTGGTAGCAGGCGTAGAACGTATTACAAAAATCATGATGGTCTGCCTGTTATTCCTTATGATGGCACTGGCTGTTCACTCTATGGTATTAAAAGGCGGAGCACCTGGACTTGAATTTTACTTAAAGCCTGATTTTGGAAAAATGGTAGATGCAGGACTGGGAAATTCCATTTTTGCAGCTATGGGGCAGTCCTTCTTTACATTGAGTATCGGTATCGGTGCACTGGCTATTTTCGGAAGTTATATTGGAAAAGAGCACCGTTTAACCGGTGAGGCGATCAGTATTACTATTCTGGATACCCTGGTTGCATTTATGGCAGGTCTGATCATTTTCCCGGCATGTTTTGCATATGGGGTTGAGCCGACATCCGGTCCATCTTTGATCTTTATCACACTGCCAAACGTATTTAACCACATGGCCGGCGGAAGACTGTGGGGAAGTTTGTTCTTTGTATTTATGTCCTTTGCAGCTCTTTCCACTGTAATTGCAGTATTCCAGAACATTATCTCTTTTGCAACAGACCTTACCGGCTGCTCTGTAAAGAAAGCGGTAGCCTGGAATCTGGTGATCATTATTATTTTATCCCTTCCATGCGTGTTCGGATTTAATATCTGGAGCAGTTTTCAACCTTTAGGTGCAGGATCCAATATCCAGGATCTGGAAGATTTTATCCTCAGTGATAACCTGCTTCCGATCGGAAGTCTTTTTTATCTTCTTTTCTGTACCAGCCGTTATGGATGGGGATTTGAAAAGTTCCTGGCAGAAGCAAATGAAGGATCTGGCATTAAGTTCCCGCGATGGGCACGTTTTTATGTAAGTTACATTCTTCCGCTGATCGTGATCTTTATCCTGGTGCAGGGATATATTGCGAAGTTCTTTTAATTAGCGTAAATTAAACAGAGATCAGTTTATAATCAAAGCTCCACAGACTTCTATAAAGGTTTAGTAACTTATAGAAAGGTTGCGGAGCTTATTTTATTTGAGCTGCATATAATAAAAAAGGTTATTCTTTAAATTATCATACTTTCAATTTCATACAGGAAGGTTTCTTGTATAGATTCTGGATTCATGATATCATAAAAGAAATGGAAATCTGTGCGAATCTATATGAAAGGAGCGGCAGAGATGAAAGGGTTAAATATTCCAGTTGGAGTTTCTGATTTTGAAAAAATTCGAAGCAATGGATATTACTATATTGATAAGTCTGGATTGATTGGAGAACTTTTAAGAGCAGGTGCAGAAGTTACGCTGATCACTCGTCCACGTAGGTTTGGTAAAACACTTGGAATGAGTATGCTGGAAAATTTCTTTGATATTCGTAAGGATAGCAGGGAATTGTTTGAAGGACTTGAAATTTCAGAAAGACAGGATTTATGCAGCAAATGGATGAATCAGTGGCCTACTGTGTTTCTGTCTTTAAAAAGTGTAGAGGGTCTTAATTTTGAAGGTGCGTATCAGCAGCTGGTTTATGAAATTTCACTTTTATATCAGAAACATGATTATCTTTTGGAAAGTACTGCTTTAAGTGAGCAGGACAAATTTCTTTTTAAGCAATTAAGGAACCGGCAGTCTGAAAAAACGGATGTAATGCGTTCTTTACAGCTTCTTACAAGATTGCTGGAGCAGCATTATAACAAGAAAGTAATCCTTCTGATCGATGAATATGATGTACCAGTGGCAAAGGCAAATAACCATGGTTATTACAATGAAATGCTGGATGTGATGAAAGGACTGATGCAGGCCTTAAAGGATAATACGTCCCTTTGTTTTGCCGTTATTACTGGATGCCTGAGGATTGCAAAAGAGAGCATCTTTACGGGAACAAACAATTTTGTTTCTGATACGATCACAGATTCCCGTCTCAGTGAATATTTTGGATTTATGCAAAGGGAAGTAGACCAGATCCTCAAAGATGGGGATATAGAGGACAAGGCAGACAGTATTAAAGAATGGTATGATGGATATCATTTTGGTGAATTTGATATTTATTGTCCCTGGGATGTGATGAATTATCTTCTGGAACTGCAGAGAAATCCGAAAGCCAAACCAGTCAGCTATTGGAAGAATACCAGTGATAATGCCATTATCCGGTCATTTATTGATTACGCAGGAAACAGTATTACTAAAAAGCTGGAGACTTTGATGTCAGGCGGATATAACATTCAGAGAGTAGATGAAAGCTTAACTTACGATTATCTCCATTCTTCTGAAGATAACCTGTGGAGTCTGTTGTATCTGACAGGATATCTGACAAAGGCAAGAGAGGAAGATCATGCTGGCGAATTACCAGAGGGAACAGTTGCACTTATAATTCCAAATGCAGAAATAAAGGAGATTTTTGAAACGACCGTGATCCGGTGGTTTGATGACAGTGTAAAGAAATGGAACAGGAACGCCTTATTTGATGCAGTATGGAAGGGAGACAGTGAAGGTCTTACCAGGGAAATGAGCTGTTTATTGAAAAAGACCATAAGCTATCATGATTATAAAGAAGATTTCTACCATACGTTTCTTGCAGGGATCTTTGCAGGAGCCGGATATATGGTAGATTCCAATAAAGAGCATGGAGAAGACCGCAGTGATGTGGTTGTGGATGATCCTGCAAATGGCAGAATAGCGATCTTTGAAGCGAAGTATACAAAGGAACTGGATGATCTGGAACGTACATGTGATAAGGCTTTACAGCAGATTGATGACAGGATGTATGCTGAGGAATATAAAGATGATTATGATCAGATCCTTTGTTATGGGATTTCATTTTTCAAAAAGCGCTGCAGGGTAAAAAAGAAATAAGCATAGTTTTGACCCGACATTGGCAAAGAATGGAAATGGAGGTATGATTTGTCACTCCTTAAGATTATTGCAATGGATAATTCCTTACTGGCTGTAAAGGGATATTAACCATAAATAAATTGTAGTAGTTTATAAATGGGAGATGCTGATATGAGGTGATCAGGATGTGCGGAAGATATTTTGTAGATAATGAGATGTGGAGAGAGATACGTAAGATATGCAGGCAGATGGATGATGCCAAACTGAAAGTGACAGCAGGAGATGTAAGACCTACGGATATGGCTGTGGTACTAACAGGAATGAAGCATATTCAGTTAGAAAAGATGCAATGGGGATTTACACGGCAAGACCATCCGGGATTATTGATCAATGCCAGAGCTGAAACAGTTCTTGACGCTTCTGTGTCAAACATATATTCTGTTTTATTTATTCTTGCAAACCACCCGCAGAGCCCCATTCGCATTCCGCTTCGCTTCATGTTCATGTTGTGCTATATGTTACAGTAGTGTTACTCAGAAAAAAATTGGCAGTTTGCATAGGATTTGGAAATTATGATTTACATATTTGCACGAGAATCCTGGGGATTGGAAGTATGCCATGTCTTATTGTTTTTTTAGATAATATGCTTATTATTCTGCTGAATGCAATGCTTCGGAAATATGGTGGAACAATGGGTGACCAGTATATTTTTTATGCGAGCCCGTTTGCTGATATAGTAGGAGCAATATTTACATTACTTATGACGAAGCCTGTACCCAGCGTATTCGGGATAATGTAGGTGATGACATTATATTGCTTAATTCTGATGTTATTATAAATATGGGGCGTGAAGGATTGCTGGCTGATCTGTCTGATGTAGAAGGTTCCGACCAGATTATTCCCTCTGTCCGTGCAACTGTAACTGTGAATGGAAAAATGGTTGCATTCCCACGAGAGTATGTTGCCTATGGCTTGATTGTCAATAATGACATTCTGAAAGAGCATGGATTGGAGATACCGCAGACAATTAATGACTTTTTTGATTGTTGTGAAAAGCTGAAAGCTGATGGAATGGAGATTCCAATGCAGGCAAATCGTTGGTGGCTGGAATGTTTTGTGCTGACACAGGGATTTGCAGACTTCTATCAGTCAGATAATATGGACCAGTTGATCACGAATCTGAACAGTGGTGCAACCAAAATGAGCGAATATATGCGATCCGGCTTTGAGTTCTTAAAAACATGTATTGACAAGGGCTATATAGATGCTGAACTTGCTAATTCTTACGAAGCATTCGATGAGAGGGATGCATTCCTTGCTCACGAATCTGCATTTATGACATCCTTTACTGGTGCGGTCACTGGTGAAGGTCGGAAATTGAACAACTACGATTTTGATCCTCGGATTGTCGGTTTTCCTACTAAGGATGGACGAGTGGCACTTGCATCCGCGACAGGATTGTCTATCCCAGCAGCCGACAAAAATATGGGTAATGCTAAAAGAGCATTGGCTGCCCTGTGTTCAGCAGAAGCCAAATGCACTGCAGATTTCAGCGGTATCTTTCTTTCTGCGCAATTCTGTGTATGCAGAATAGAAGTTCTGTGTTGTGGAAAACTTCTGATGTCCCAGCATTCGGGAAACCACTTCGATCGGCACATTATGATCCAAAAGATAGGCTGGTGATTTTTCAGGACGGTCTCACATACGGATTTCCCTTCTTTTTATAATTCTGAAATGTAATTTCTGCAGTCATCATAGTCTGCCTTTCGATATTATTTTCTATATAGACTATGGAGGATTGAAAAATTACTGAGAGAATGTATTCTTACTTATAAATACTTATCACGCCTTATTCCACCGGAACACGAAAAAAGCCCCCAAAAGACTGGAAACCCTTGAATTTCCTTGCCTTTTTGGAGCTTTTCATGTGTCATATAAAAGCCACTGGCCGGACTCGAACCGGCGACCCACGCATTACGAATGCGTTGCGCTACCAACTGCGCTACAATGGCATATTTATACTTATTTTTAATTAAATAAATAAGACCGCTGCAACAGCAGCAGCCTTATTATAATATGACCTGACCGGGAATCGAACCCGGGTTTACGCCGTGAGAGGGCGTCGTCTTGACCGCTTGACCATCAGGCCTAAATAAATCGAGGCGACGTGATTCGAACACGCGACCTCTGCGTCCCGAACGCAGCGCTCTACCAAACTGAGCCACGCCTCGATCTCGATTACGTTACACAGTATAATACACATTCTTCCAATTGTCAACTATAAATTTTCAAAATTTTTAATTTTTTTTAGACAACTAGAAAAATAATAAATGATCAGAAAGTAGATAAGCACAGACATTGATTGCTGCATTCAGCTTAGAAGAAGGTATGCCGATAAATCTGGTGGTTGAAAGGCTGTTTTGACAGTCATATAATTAAAGCAGTTTAAAAATATGATCTGTATATGAGGAGCAGTGACATAAGATGAAGCTGGCAATGTACCAAATGAAGAATGCGGGTAGCATGGATCTGAACCTGGAAAAAAGTCTGAACGCAGTTAAGGAGGTAGCTGAAAATCATGCAGATATGATTTTGTTTCCAGAGGTTTAGCTGACAGAATTTTTTCCACAATTTGAATCACAGGATAAATCAGCTTATCAGATAACCTTGGATTCCCCCATTGTAAAAGCTTTTCAGGAAGCCTGCAAAAAGAATCATATTATGGCTGTTCCGAATTTGTACTTAAAATCCTATGGAAGAAAAGACGGCAAAAAGGCCTAGGATGCCAGTCTTTTGATTGATCAAGATGGAAAAATTGGTATTGTGGTATGTTTTGACCGGCATTATCCGGAAAGTATCCGCACAGAAGCACTTATGGGTGCAGATTGTATTCTTGTTCCCACTGCAAATACGAAAACAGAGCCTATGGAAATGTTTGAGCAGAAGATATCAGAATCAGGAAAACTTCTTTTATCCATTATCAATAATGTTCTTGATATGTCCCGTATAGAAAGCGGGAAAGTTGAGCTTGATGAAAGTTATGTAAATGTTACAGATACAATGGGACGAATAAACGGGGTTTTTGAAGAGGATATAAAGAAAAAAGGAATCCATTTTACGCATGAGGTGGATGTGCAGCATCCGTATATTATGTGCGATGTTGCAAAAGTGCATGAGATCCTTGTTAATCTTATCAGCAATGCAGTAAAATATACGCCTGATAGGGGATCTGTATCCGTAAGAACCACGGAAATCCCAGATAACAAAGAAGGCAGTATAAAGATAAAAATTGAGGTTGCAGATACGGGAATCGGAATGAGCAAAGAGTTTATTCCGTCACTTTTTGTCCCATTTTCCCGTGAGCGAAATACAACAACCGGACGGGTTGCAGGAACAGGTCTGGGGATGTCTATCATAAAAAAATATATTGATATGATGGATGGAACCATTGATGTTGAAAGTGAATTAGGAAAAGGAACCAAATTCACAGTGATTCTCAGACACAAAATAGCGGATAAAATGTATTTTGATAAAAAAGCAGAAAACAGTACAGCTATTCCTGCTTCTGATACATCCATTCGCGGAAAACATATTTTACTGGCTGAGGATAATGACCTGAATGCAGAAATAGCAATAACGATTTTAGAAGATAAGGGACTTTCGGTGGATCGTGTTGAAGATGGTATTCAATGTGTGGCTAAAAAAGGATAGACTTGATGACTTTTTGATAATATGTGATATACTGGGTTTGAATTTGGCAGTAGGGAAGAATATGGAAAAAATTAAAACAACGAAAAACAAAAAATCAAATGTTTATTTAACATGGATCATACTTGGAATGGTCGTGGGGATCCTTTTAGAGTGTCTGCTTACCGTCAGGGCCGGCTGTTTGGGAGAATGGCAGGAGAGAACAATTCTGGATCTGGAAAGCATGATAAACGAAGAAAAACTGGAACTGACAGACTGTACCGTGGAAGATGGCAGTATTCTGTCAGAAGATGCCAACGCCATGATGATTTTTCATGGAACCCAGGATTGGGGCAGATACGGCTGACTTTTCGTGAACCGGTTACAGGACCAGCCACAGCAGAATGGTACAATTCACCATCAGAAGATGATAAATTTGACCGTTTTCGCCGTCAGGAAGGCTATATCATGCCGGGAAAAGACAAGGCAAAGATAAATCTTTCAGGAAAGGATAATGGGAATCTTCGATTAAATATCCATGGAAATTTCCGTCTTGGATCCATTGAAGTAGCAGAGCGGATATCTGTAAAAGCGCTTTCTTTTGGAATAATCCTGGGACATTTTAACTGGCTGCGGCTGAGTTTCTTGGTGCGTCAGGCTTCTGTCTGCTCAAAAAAGAAAGGGAACAGACAAAAACAGAAACACGGCATGTCTCCAAAAAGGAAAAACGCTGCGTTTATCTGGATGGGATCCGGATCCTGGCCGCAATTTTAGTGATCATTGTCCATGTGATCGCAAACCAGTCGATCTTGTTCATGTTAATGGCGTCTGCCATTTATGTGATATTTCTCCATGGAGACCAGCTGCTTGCGCCTGGACGAAAGGTGCTGGCATCCATAAGCCGTTACAGTTATTCTATTATTCTGATCCACTGGTATATTTTGATCCGGGTCGTACACAACGGCTGGTTTCATTCAGGAATGAATCAATATCTGCAGGTGATTTTGCCTATCCTCTGGTGTGCGCTGCTGTCTGTTGTTTCGTCCTGGGTGATTGATCGTTTTCTGATAGATATCATTTTAGAAAGGTTGAAGAATATAAAATGTTAGGTATTGTATTTGCTTTTTTATTTTTGATCTGTGTATTTAAGTTTGTTGGACTTTTGCTTGCAGTGTGCGGAAAGGTAATGGGAGCTGTATTCAGTATGCTGGGCTTTATTATTTCACTGGCTGCAGGAGTATTGGTATTCGGGCTTTCAGCTGCCTTTTCCATGATTCTTTTAGGAGTTGCAGCTGTATGGCTACTGATCAGGATTATACTATAACCAGGTCTGGTAAAAGTCAAAAAACGGGGATGCTTATTGAGCGGCATTCCCGTTTTCGTTTTCATAACCATATGTAACATAATCCATCATGGCATCTGTTGTTTCATCATCACGGATAAAGCTCATAAGGATCTGATTGATCTTCTCAATCCGTTCGGAGGGAAAACTTTTTCCTGTTTCTGCATCAGAAAGTTCCTGGCGCATTTCAAATAAAGTATCTTTGCGCTCAGGGCATGGAAGTCCAAGTGCCTTTGCCACTGTTCCAATGGCACAGTAAGCTTCAATAGGAGAGGACATATGAGCCGGTGGATTAAACCTGGCTTTGATATCCAGAGCCATTTTTATGATATAAGACAAGAAATCACCTTCTTTCTGGGAATGATTTTACCACAGAACCAGCTGTTTTTACAGAAAGGAATCTGTTTTATATATTTTTTTAACACTTGGTCTGCTTTTAAAATCTGGCATAGTATGGTATACTCATATAAATGGCAAAGGCATTTTATCTGCTTTTTTCATAATCGTATACAGGAGTGACAAACTAAAGTATGAAAAACTCAAAATTCCGTTTTTTTATGGACTGGGGTCTTACTGCGCTGGCAGTGATTGCTTTCAGTCTCCTTTTATGTTTTGCATTATTAAAATTTGCAGTGATCGCAAAAGTGATCGGCAAAATTGTTACGATCCTCATGCCTATTATTTACGGTGGTGTACTGGCATATCTGATGCTTCCGGTATACAATGTTGCGGAAAGATATATTCTTGATCTGTCAGGAAAAGCCATAAAAAATAAGGACAGCTGCAGCAGACTTGCAAAAGGCATTGCTACGCTGGTCAGTTTGGCTGTTTTATTTGCCATTGTTGTTGGCCTGTTTGCCATGCTGATCCCACAGATCTATGAAAGTATCATCGGCTTTCAGGACAGTCTGGCAGAATACATCAATAACCTGACCCTTTGGCTTGGAAAACTCCTTCAGGACAATGAACACCTGGAGGAAAGCATTATGCCATACTATAATGAGGCGGTTATGCGTTTCCAGAACTGGATCGCTACCGATCTGGTGCCTAATATTTCCCTGATCTTTGACCGTGTTTCCAGCGGAGTGATCAGTTTTGTTACTGTTTTAAAAAATCTGCTGATCGGACTTATTGTTATGGTGTACTTTTTAAACATAAAAGATACATTGTGTGCCCAGGCAAAGAAAATGGTCTATGGATTTTTAAATGTAAAGACAGCGAACCGGCTGATCGGTGAGGTGCGTTTTGCCCACAAGATATTTGGCGGTTTTATTACAGGAAAACTCTTAGATTCCCTGATCATCGGCATTATGTGCTTCTTTTCGCTGAAGTTCTTAAAGATGCCTTATGTACTTCTGATCAGCGTGATCGTAGGTGTTACCAATGTGATCCCTTTCTTTGGACCATTCATCGGAGCAGTACCAAGTGCGTTTCTGATCCTTTTGGTAGATCCTATGAAATGTCTGTATTTCCTGATCTTCATACTGGTACTTCAGCAGTTTGATGGAAATATCCTTGGACCAAAGATATTAGGAGACTCTACAGGACTTCCAAGTTTCTGGGTATTGTTTTCAATCCTGCTGTTTGGCGGACTTTTTGGATTTGTGGGAATGATCATTGCAGTCCCCACTTTTGCAGTTATATACAGGACACTGTCTTTATATGTGAAAAGTGCTCTTAAAAAAAGAAATTACTCCGAAAATACACCTGATTACTGCCGACTTCATCATATAGATCCACGGACGGGAGATTTTATTGATATGAACCAATGGCTGGCAGAAGGAAAAGAGGCAGTGGATGTCCCTGATGAAACAGCTGAAAGCGAAGCGCCAAAGGAATCGGAAAACACAGAAAAGGAATAACACTTCGCGCATCCCGGAATATAATAATAAGCCATATCCTATATATAGGATATGCAAAAACTTGTAAAATACCTGCAAAAACGAGACTATGAGAAAATCTCTGTAAATTAGATTCTTCTATGATAATGAAGGGTGAGAAGCTTACAAATCAGGCTTTTCACCCTTGTTTTATATATAACAGTTACTGCTGGGCATGTCAAGAGCAGGC
>ENA-OQKP01000779-OQKP01000779.1-human-gut-metagenome-genome-assembly--contig:-NODE-779-length-20881-cov-3.789968_pt1 | contig 20881 bp, 20 predicted proteins | sample MGYA00242780_ERZ504802 | MGnify/ENA primary metagenome ERZ504802 (study PRJEB26092, sample SAMD00036406) | human gut metagenome | host: Homo sapiens | study: EMG produced TPA metagenomics assembly of... | reverse complement strand
TTTTCGTACTCTTCAAACGCTGCAACAAATACATCGACGAGACAATGCCGTGGGCACTTGCAAAAGATGAGGCAAAGAAAGACCGTCTGGAGACAGTGCTCTATAATCTGATCGAGAGCATCAAAACAGGCGCAAGACTTCTGGAGTCCTTCATGCCAGAAACATCTGAGAAGATTCTTGCACAACTTGGTGACGGAAAAGTGACAGAAAAGCCGGAAATTCTTTTCGCAAGATTAGACGTAGAAGAAGTAATGAAGAAAGTAGAAGAACTTCACCCACAGATGACAGCAGAAGAGAAAGAGAATCAGGCAGATGGTGAAGAAGAGACAGTAATCGATATTGATGCAAAACCAGAAATTACATTTGACGACTTCGGAAAAATGCAGTTCCAGGTAGGTGAGATCATCTCATGCGAGGCAGTCCCGAAATCTAAGAAATTACTGTGCTCACAGGTAAAAATCGGAAGCCAGGTAAAACAGATTGTATCTGGAATCCGCAAACACTATACACCAGAAGAAATGGTCGGCAAGAAAGTTATGGTACTTGTGAACCTGAAGCCGGCAAAACTTGCAGGAGTACTTTCAGAAGGAATGCTTCTGTGCGCAGAAGATGCAGAAGGAAATCTGGCCCTGATGACACCGGAAAAAGCAATGCCGGCAGGAGCAGAGATTTGCTAATATACAGAGCTTAAAAATTTTGTGTACGATGAAGCACAATTCAAAAAGGGACAGGTTAACAATCGCTGTAAGAAGCGGAAAAAGGCAGTTTAAATAATTACACAATTTAATTGGGGACGGGGTTTTTTTGAAAAAACCCCGTCCCCAAAGGAGGAAATATGAGTAAGATTAGAATTGGTATTGTAGGTTATGGTAATATTGGCCGTGGCGTTGAGCAGGCAATTAAGAGAAATGAGGACATGGAGTTGGCGGCAGTTTTTACAAGAAGAGATCCTGCGTCTGTCAAAGTTGCGACTGAGGGTGCGAAAGTAGTGCACATGGATGATATGTTATCTATGAAGGGTGACGTGGATGTAATGGTTCTGTGCGGTGGTTCTGCAACGGATCTTCCGGTCATGGGTCCAGAGATTGCAGCGAATTTTGACACAATTGACAGTTTTGATACACATGCCAAGATCCCAGAGTATTTTGCAAATGTGGACAAAGCTGCAAAAGAGGGAAATAATATCAGTATTATTTCTGTTGGCTGGGATCCGGGAATGTTCTCTTTGAACCGTCTCTATGCGGAGTCTATTCTTGTCCAGGGAAGCACATATACATTCTGGGGCAAGGGTGTAAGCCAGGGACATTCTGATGCTATCCGCCGTATCCCGGGTGTGAAGAATGCGATCCAGTATACAGTTCCTGTTGACGAGGCTGTTGATCAGGTGAGAAGTGGAAGTGAGCCAAAGCTGACTACAAGAGACAAACATACGCGTGAGTGCTATGTCGTAGCGCAAGAGGGTGCCAAAAAAGCTGAGATTGAAAATGCAATCAAGACTATGCCGAATTCTTTTGATGAATACAACACGACCGTTCATTTTATTTCTGAGGAAGAGCTGAAGAGAGACCACAGCAAGATGCCTCATGGTGGATTCGTGATCCGCACAGGTGAAACTGGAGAAGAGGGCAACAAGCATGTGATTGAGTATTCTTTGAAACTGGATTCTAATCCAGAGTTCACAGCGAGTGTTCTGATTGCTTATGCAAGAGCAGCTTACCGCCTGAATCAGAAGGGCGAGAACGGAGCAAGAAGTGTATTTGATATTGCGCCTGCATTGTTATCTATGAAGACACCAGAGCAGCTCAGAAAAGAGATTCTGTAATATGATTATCGATACACATGGACATTACGATGACGAACAGTTCGATGTGGACCGGGAAATGTTGCTGACGAACTTAAAGGAGCGTGGTATGAAAGCAATTGTGACGGTGGGTGCTTCTATGCAGACAAGTGAAAATGCACTTGCGCTGGCACATCAGTATCCGGCAGTTTATGCGGCTGTCGGTGTCCATCCGGACGCGGTCGGCGAGTTGAACGATGATGCGCTGGCGCGTCTGGAGGAAATGTGTCACGATCCGAAGGTGGTTGCTGTCGGTGAGATTGGTCTTGATTACCACTGGGATGTGGAGCCGAGAGAGGTTCAACAGAAGTGGTTCATCAGACAGCTTGATCTGGCGAGAAAGGTCGGGCTTCCGGTAAATATCCACAGTCGTGATGCGTCGGAAGATACATTTCTTATTATAAAGGAGCACGCATCGGACCTGACCGGAATTATCCACTGTTTTTCCGGTTCAAAAGAGCTGGCGGCTGAGTATGTGAAACTGGGATATTATATCGGAGTCGGTGGTGTCGTCACTTTTAAAAATGGAAAGAAACTAAAAAGTGTCGTGGAAGCAATACCACTGACATCGATTGTACTGGAAACGGATTGCCCGTACCTGGCACCGGAGCCGAACCGCGGCAAGCGAAATGAATCTGCATATATCCAGTATGTGGCAGAGGAGATCGCCCGGCTGAAAGGAATTTCTGTGGAGGAGGTTCTTACACAGACTGAGATAAATGCGAAGCAGGTATATCAGCTGCGGGCAGTATCATAAATTAAAAATATGTGAAGTGATATGTCGGAAATTTCATACAATCTTAATAACATTTTTTATCGACATAGTGTATAATATCTTTAATGGCAACAGTGCCGGTACGAGGAGGACAATCCTTCCAGTACCGGCACTTGAGCCAAATGAACATAAATTGCTGTTTGTTCATCTGGCTTATGGTTTGATGGAATGAAGGAGTAATAGAAAGAAGTATGAGTAAACCAACACTTGGAAATCCACAAAATACAATTGAAATATTGCAAAAGTATCATTTTAATTTTCAGAAGAAATTCGGACAGAATTTCCTGATTGACACGCATGTGCTTGAGAAGATCATCAGTGCGGCCGGAATTACAAAAGATGACATGGTTCTGGAGATTGGACCGGGAATCGGTACCATGACCCAATATCTGGCTGAGGCGGCAGGAAAGGTAGCTGCCGTGGAGATTGATAAGAATTTGATCCCGATTGTGGAAGATACCCTCAGCGAGTATGACAATGTCATGGTGATCAATGATGATGTTCTGAAAGTAGATAGCCGTGGTCTTGTGGAGAAGGAGAACGGCGGACGTCCGGTGAAGGTGGTTGCGAATCTTCCATATTACATTACGACTCCAATCATTATGGGGCTGTTCGAAGGAAATGTTCCGGTTGAAAGTATTACGGTCATGGTGCAGAAGGAAGTTGCAGACCGTATGCAGACCGGACCGGGAAACAAGGATTACGGAGCATTGTCACTGGCTGTCCAGTACTATGCAGATCCGTATATAGTGGCAAATGTACCTCCGAACTGCTTTATGCCAAGACCGAAGGTTGGTTCCGCAGTCATTCGTCTTACAAGACATGCGGCTCCTCCGGTGAAAGTGGACAATGAGAAGTGGATGTTTGATATTATCCGAGCATCCTTCAACCAGAGAAGAAAGACACTGGCAAATGGATTGTCTAATTCTGACAAGATTGATTTGCCGAAAGATGTGATTACAGAAGCAATTGCAAAGCTTGGCAAAGGAGAAAGTGTTCGCGGTGAATCATTATCGCTGGAAGAATTTGCTGCGCTTAGCAACGACTTGTGGGAAAAGAAAGGGAGATGATTTATGGTAGGAAAGACAGTGAATAAAAGCGTAGACCGTGCATTATTTGAGATTACTCCGGAGATTCAGCATTTTGCAGGATTGTGTGAGAAGAATAATGCCATTGATAAAGAGCTGTATACTAAGTACGAAGTAAAAAGAGGGCTCCGTGACCTGAACGGAAAAGGTGTGCTTGCAGGACTGACCAATATTTCCGATGTATGCGCCAAGAAGATTGTGAATGGCGAAGAAGTTCCATGTGCCGGCAATCTTTATTACAGGGGTTACAATATCAAAGATCTGGTTGGCGGTTTCTTGAAAGAAGATCATTTTGGATTCGAAGAGATTGCTTATCTGCTTTTATTTGGTGAACTTCCGAATAGTTCTGAACTTGAGATGTTCCATGAAACTCTGGTGGAGAGAAGAACGCTTCCTCCGAATTTTGTGCGTGACGTTATCATGAAGGCTCCGAGCGGCGACATGATGAACAGTCTGTCCAGAGAAATCCTGAATCTCTATTCCTACGATGATAAAGCAGACGATACGACCATCTCGAACGTACTGAGACAGTGTCTGAACCTAATCAGCCAGTTTCCGATGCTAATGGTCTATAGTTATCATGCATATAACTTCCGCATGGGAGAAGACCTGTATATTTATGCACCACAGCCGAATCTGTCCACAGCTGAGAACATTCTGATGATGCTCCGCGAGGATAAGAAATATACGAAGCTTGAGGCAAGGATCCTGGACATGGCACTGGTGCTTCACATGGATCACGGCGGTGGTAATAACTCAACATTTACCACTCACGTAGTTACGTCCTCAGGAACAGATACGTACTCTACAATGTCCGCAGCGATGGCATCTCTTAAGGGACCGAAGCATGGCGGTGCCAATATCAAAGTAACGCAGATGTTCGCAGACATGAAGGAAAAAATTTCCGACTGGACGGACGAAGACGAAGTACATCAGTATCTGGAAGACCTTTTGGATAAGAAAGCATTTGACCAGAAAGGGCTGATTTATGGCATGGGTCATGCGATTTATTCTGTATCCGATCCGCGTGCGGAGATTTTCAAGCAATTCGTAGAGCAGCTTGCGAAAGAAAAAGGACGGGAAGAAGAGTACGCACTGTATGCCATGGTAGAGCGCATGGCTCCACAGGTCATCGGCGAAAAGCGTAAAATTTACAAAGGTGTAAATGCAAATGTGGACTTTTACAGTGGTCTTGTGTATAGTATGCTGGATCTTCCGGCATCTCTTTACACTCCGATTTTTGCGGCGGCCCGTGTTGTAGGCTGGAGCGCCCACAGACTGGAAGAGCTCAAGAATGTAGATAAGATTATCCGACCGGCTTATAAGCCGTTGTCTCCATACCGTGAGTATGTGAAGATGAAAGATCGTTAGTCTCCGGTAAAAAAATAAAACCCTGCAGCGGTCCGAAGCTTGCGGGGTTTTACTTTGTTTTTGATAATAAAATTCCGTTTCTTTTACTTAGGATCATACAGCCTGAAGAACTGGTTTGTTACGGCTTAGATAGGCGACAAGGATGTCGAAAAATTCACCGGCCGTTGGACGGATATGTAATGGCCGGAACGAGTAGGACTGAAGCTGATCGTAACCATTTTCCCAACAGACTCTTATAACAGTGCGGATATCACGTTCAACACTTCCGACTGTCGTCTTATACTTTCTGGCAATCTCCGGATAAAGCTGTTTACTGATGGCAAGCAGATATTCCTCGTCTGTCAGACATAATTCAATCCCATAACTTAGATAGCGATACCCCCTATATGTAGCACCTACTCCAAGGGTACGGATTACATAGTCAATGTCGTGAGTGTACATAGAAAACTCCCCCTTTACAAACTAGAAATTATGAAGTCTAAGTAAGTTTTATCTTTTGGTATTTTATCAAAATTTGTTGAAAATAAAGGGTCTTAGATTTCGTTTACATTATTTTAGACATTTTTCGACGTTATTCTTGAAAATATTCATCATTTCTTAAGAAATCCATTCCTATGTCTTAAATTTTATTTGCTAATCTTGTATAGTAGATATGAGAGGTGAAATGAGATGGCAAAAATATTAGTATGTGATGATGATAAAGAGATTGTAGAGGCGATCGAGATATATCTGACCCAGGATGGACATCAGGTTCTGGAAGCTTACGATGGAATCGAGGCAGTGGAGATCTTGAAAAAAGAAAGTGTAGATCTTCTGATCATGGATATCATGATGCCGAGAATGGATGGAATCAGGGCAACTTTAAAAATTCGCGAGAAGCACAATATTCCGATCATTATTCTGTCTGCGAAATCCGAGGATGCGGACAAGATATTGGGACTTAATATCGGAGCTGATGATTATATAACGAAACCATTTAATCCGCTGGAGCTGGTTGCCCGTGTGAAATCACATTTGCGCAGATATATGCAGCTTGGAAGCACGGCGATAAAGGAGAGCGAGGCAATCTATACAGTCGGCGGACTGGCGATCAACGATGATCTGAAAGAAGTGACAGTAGATGGCGAGCCGGTGAAGCTTACCCCGATCGAGTACAACATTTTGCTGCTGCTTGTAAAGCATCAGGGCAAAGTATTTTCTATTGACCAGATATATGAAAATATCTGGAATGAAAATGCGGTGGGTGTTGATAATACAGTGGCAGTGCATATTCGTAATATCCGTGAGAAGATTGAGATCAACCCGAAAGAACCAAGATATCTGAAAGTCGTGTGGGGCGTAGGGTATAAGATCGAGAAGCAGTAAAAGCAGGTCGGGTAAGACCAGCAAGAAAAAGCTAACAGAAGGGAGACGTTATGGAAAAGATATGGCATAAGAAAAAAAAGACCAGAATTTTGTTGATCATAATTGCAAATGTTATGGTTATTTCGATGATGCTCGGCGTTATGAGCATCATGTCTTACGCAGAACTTTTCGATGACCTTATAACAGGAAAACTTACGCAGAGCTATGAAGATTCCTATGACTTTGATACAGAGCTTATGAACAGTGCGTATCAAGTGATGTCCGGCATTGACAGTGAGCAGATGTTTGAGACAGATGGAAAGATTGACGAGGATAAGCTGGTCGATATTCAGGTATATAACAATAGTGAGACGATCAGTGGTCAGAATGAAAGTGGTCTTTCGTATCGACTGGGAGATTTGTTGAATTGGTATCAGAAATTGATCTACAGTGAGAGTACCAGTTATGTCGGAGATACACTTACAGATTCAGCAGAATTAGAAGGCGACGACGCAGAAGATCTGAAGGCTCCGATCGTTTGTAAATTATCAGATGGAAGTTATCATTACTATAGTCAGGATGATTTTAATGAAAAGGTGTTAAATGGTGAATTAAAATTTGTAATGACAGATGGAATAGGTGCGGAGACATCGGAGCAGATCTTAGATGAGCTGGAAAATGTGGATATATCAGATAGAAATGAAATGACGGAAGAGGAAAAGAATTTTCGGGGAATCGAAGATGCAGAGGGAACTATGCTCTATATAGATTGCTGGAAATATGATGGAGTGTTATTCCGTGAGGAGGCAGCTCCACTGGAAGCAGAAAATCTCTTGCAGATAGTTAACGAGAATTCCAACTGGAATGGCAGGCTCAATGAAGCTTATAATATGCTGGAAAGCTGTATTTATCAGATTGGAGACCGCTATGCAAATTATGAGAGCCTGACAGAGCAGTATAGAGAAGGAGATAGTAACTTTTTCTATTATCATTTAGATTTAAAGAGTGGAAAAGTTGTCACAAATCGGGAGGAGCTTGGGCAGGAAAATAATATTAATGACGTTGCTAAAAGTGTTCGTAAGATGGGAAAATATGTCATAATAAAATCAAAACTGTCAGAGTTTGAGACGAATATTCAGGAAGCAGATGCAGAACTATGGCAGTCACAGACGGTTTATCTGAGTAATGCAGATAAAGGAGAGTTTGTGTTTATGACAGGTGTGGATACAAAGTATCCTGTAAAAGATAGTTATTATAAAAATGCGCATTTTTATGAAAAGTATAGTCCGTTTGTCCGAGGAGTCAGTGCAGGAATGATTTTGGCGTTTTTAATATTTTTTGCCAGTGTAGTATGGCTTGTTGTAATCGCAGGTCGAACGGAAAGAGATGGAGAACTGCATCTATATAAATTTGACAGATGTAAGACAGAAATCGGAGCTGCAGCAGTTATATTTGCATGGTTCGTACCGTCACTATTGACTGTGCTTTTCATGGGAGCTGCAGGAATTATCTCCCAGAAAACATATGCAGTAGGAAATGGTATTCTTTCTTACGAAACATTTTTTGGAATGATTGGATTCGGAGGACTTGCAGTCTATACATGTAATATGTTTCTCGTTGGTATTTTGAGTCTGGCCAGGAGAATAAAAGCAGGGATTGCATGGAAGAACAGTTTTCTGTACAGTGTCGTAGAGTTTGTGAAATTATTGATTCGAAATGCCAGACACATAGCAAAAATAATTGTTTTATATCTTGCGTATGCAGCAGTACATTGGGTGGCATATCTGGCATCAGGCTGGCCAAGTGCATTTTGGTCATTCGTGATTTTCATTGTGCAGACAGCAGGATTTGTAATCCTTGTCAACTGGGCAGTCGGACGACAGAAAATTAAAGAAGGTATTGAGAAAATCAGTGAAGGTGAGCTGGATTACAAGATTGATCTCGAAGATATACATGGAGAACAACGCAAGATTGCAGAACAAGTCAATTCTATCGGAAGCGGACTTGATGCGGCAGTCGAGAAGAATATGAAAAGTGAGCGGTTAAAGACAGATCTGATTACAAATGTATCTCACGATATCAAGACGCCGCTGACCTCCATTATTAATTATGTAAATCTCTTGAAACAAGAAAAATTTGATGATCCGAAGATTCAAAGATATATTGAAGTTCTGGAAGAAAAATCTCAGAGACTGAAGACTTTGACAGAAGATGTTGTAGAAGCATCGAAAGTCAGCTCAGGTAATATTTCTCTCGAGTTTATGAATATTAATATGATAGAACTCATCCAGCAGACGAGCGGAGAATTTGAAGAAAAATTCCAGGCCAGAAATCTGACACAGATCATGAATTTCCCGGAAGAAGATGCGATTGTTCGAGTAGACGGGAGAAGAATGTGGCGCGTGCTTGCAAATATTTATAATAATGCTGCAAAATATGCTATGGAAGGAACACGCATCTATGCAGATCTGCAGACACTGGACGGAAAAGTAATCTTCAGTCTGAAAAACATATCTGAGCAGCCACTTAACATTTCCTCGGCAGAAGAACTGACTGAACGATTCATCCGCGGCGACCTGTCACGAAGTACCGAAGGAAGCGGACTTGGATTGTCTATTGCGAAGACATTGACCACAATGATGGGTGGAACATTTGATTTGTATCTGGACGGTGATCTATTCAAAGTCGTGATTATATTTGATAAAATAGATTGATAAATTTTTAGTTAGGGAGGTAGAATTTCGCCAAAGTACTACGTCCCTAACTTTAATTTGCCTTGTCCCCAATCAACTTTTGCCCTGTCCCAAATTGACTTTTTCCCGTACCGCTAGTACAATATTACTACTATGAATGAATTAAAAAATATATTAGAACAAAATTTAAATGACAATTTTATATCGGCGGTTTTGAGTAATCCGAGAGATGAGAAGCTCTCGGCAAAGGTTAAGGTGCGCCCGGTGCTCATGAAAGATACAAGAGTCTATCAGATGGAGACGTTTCGTGGGAATCAGGCATTTCATGAGAATTTAAGTGCGGATGAGGCGTGCGAAAAGATGCTGGAGGCTATGGAGAATATGAAGCAGATGCAGCTTGTGACGGCGGATGCGGAATTTTCTGTGCTTATCAGCAAGAAGGGAAAGGTTACAATTAAGAAGAAGCAGAAGAAAGCAAAGATGCGCCCGCTGGATCTGAATCATAACCGGAAGAAACAATATATCCTGCAGGAAGGTGTACCGGTTCCGTTTTTACAGGATCTTGGTGTTATGACGGAGGAAGGAAAGATTGTGCATGCAAGGTTCGACAAGTTCCGGCAGATCAACCGGTTCCTGGAATTTATCGAAGATATTTTACCACAGCTTGATTCTGGAAGAGAGCTTACAATTCTGGATTTTGGCTGTGAAAAGTCTTATCTTACATTTGCTATGTATTATTATCTTCATTAGCTGAAATCTTATGACATCCGGATCATCGGTCTGGATCTGAAGACGGATGTAATCCGGAAATGTAACGAGCTGGCGAAGAAGTATCAGTATGATAAGCTGACGTTTCTGGAGGGAAATATTGCAGACTATACGGGCGCGGAGGAAGTAGATATGGTTGTGACACTTCATGCCTGTGATACAGCAACGGATTTTGCGCTGGCAAAAGCAATTGGCTGGAATGCGAAGGTTATTTTATCGGTGCCTTGCTGCCAGCATGAACTGAACCGGCAGATGAAGAACGATGTGCTTTCGCCGATCATGAATTATGGACTTTTGAAAGAACGTATGGCGGCGCTTGTGACAGATGGATTACGTGCGGAGTATCTAAAGAGGGAGGGATACGACGTACAGGTTCTGGAATTTATTGACATGGAACATACACCGAAAAATATTCTGCTTCGTGCGGTGAAAACAGGTCGTCGGGCAGACAATGAAGAGAGCATCCGCGCATGCGAGACATTTCTTCGCGTGACACCGACACTGGGGAGACTGCTAGACGAAAAAGGGGAGCTTTAAATGAAATGGAAAAATCGCGTGATCCACGCAGGGGTACTGGTTCTGGTATTTCTTGCTGCGGTGGTCATGTTTGGCTATGTGACAAATAAAAAGAACAGTAACATGACGACAGATATGGGGGCAGCAACACGTCCCCAGATTGCGTTTTCTTATAACGGTTATTCGCTCAATGACCTGCCCGGATATAAAAATGAGATGGATTTAACAGGCGTACGTGATTCCATCACACCGGTCAGCAATGGCCAGCTTCAGGTCACCATTAAAGCTTATGAAAATGTGATCGACAGCCTGGACTATACGGTTTATTCGATCGATGGCAAAGAAAAGCTGTTGGAACAAAAGGTGAAGAAACCAGGAGAGAATGCAACGCTGGAAGTAGGAAATGCCGATGGTGAAAATATTTTGTCTGAGGAGCGTATGCTTCAGATCACGCTGCATATGGACAATCACGACATGTATTATTATACGAGAATCGTGGACGGAGCCAAGTTAAATGCGGCGCCAAGCCTGGATTATGTACAAAGTTTCCATGAAAATGCACTGGCGAAAGCGGAAGGTGTTGGAATTGGAACGGCGATTGAGCCCAGTGATGAAGGAGACAACACGACATTACAGCATGTGACGATCCACTCAGATTACACGCATGTAACATGGGGAGATCTGGCCCCGAAGGTTGATGGAAGTGAGCGTTGGACGATTAAAGAGTTGAACAGCACATATATGGCAGTGGAGCTGGAATATCGTGTGAACTGTACTGGTGAGGAAAATGAGCAAGACGAATACCAGGTGCGGGAATATTTCCGTGTGCGTTACATTTCCGGAAGTCAGAAGACATATCTGTTAGATTATGACCGGACGATGGACCAGATATTTGATGCGACGAAGAAGGTGTTGAATGAAAAAGGTGTACTTCTTGGCATCACAGACAAGAATCCGGTCTACATGGTAAATAAAAACGGAACCGTTGTGTCATTTGTGCAGGCGGGAGAACTATGGAATTATAATCGCGACCGAGATGAAGTTTCTCTTGTGTTCAGCTTTGCAGATGCGGAGAATACGGATATCCGGAATATGCTGATGCAGCATGATATTAAGATTTTAAATGTAGACGAAAAGGGAAATACAACATTTGCCGTATGCGGATACATGAACCGGGGCAGCCATGAAGGTGAGACTGGATCAGCAGTCTACTATTATAATATTGAACAGAATTCTGTTGAGGAAAAATTATTCGTATCCAGTGACAAGGCTTATGACCGTGCCCAGGAAGAAGTGGGCGGACTGGTCTACTATAATGTAGAAAATGGCTGTCTGTATACGATTGCAGATGACGTACTCTACAAAATGGATATGAATAAAGGTACGAAAAAGGAGCTTGCGACAGGACTGAATGAAGATCAGTATGTTGCAAGCGAAGATGGACATCTGGTAGCTTATGAGAAAGAAGATCCTTCGAAGTCCAAGTCTGTGACAGTTATGAATCTGGAGACTGATCAAGAATATGAAGTGACTTGCAAAGATGGCGAGTGTATCAAACCACTTGGCTTCATGGATGGTGATTTTGTCTACGGTGTTGCAAAAACGGAAGAAGTCGGAACAACACTGTCAGGAGCCCAGGTCATTCCGATGTATAAAGTGGAGATTACAAGTAGTAAAGATAAGGTGATCAAAACTTATGAACAGTCAGGAATCTATATGTTAAGTGCTACATTTGAGGATAATATGATCACCCTTGACCGTGCGGTAAAAGACGGCGATACTTACACCGGAACAGCACAGGATTATATTACAAGCAGCGAAGAGGCGAAAGAAAGCAATATTTATGTGCAGACATATAAAACAGATCTGAAAGAGACACAGGTTCGCCTGACGTATGATGATGGCATTTCTGACAAGGAGCCGAAGCTATTAAAACCGAAACAGGTGGTACTTGAAAATGTTCCACAGGTCAGTCTGGACCGCAAAAAAGAAACAGACGCATTTTATGTGTATGGTCATGGAAGGCTTCAGGGAACTTATAATACTGCAGGAAAAGCGATTCAGAAAGCCAATGACTGTGGCGGAGTCGTGGTTGATGCTGATCAGAATTACATCTGGGAGCGTGGAAACCGCGATCTGAAATATTCGATTGACACGGAAGATGCAGATACAGAACAGCTCAGACAGACACTCGCAGGTGGAAAATCTGCGGTCGATGCAATTACAGAAGTTTATGGAAGCGTGATGGATTTAAGTGGCTGTACGATAGACGAACTGCTTTACAATGTTAATCAGGGACGACCGTTAATTGCCGTCTTAGATGCGCAAACAACGCTGATGATTGTTGGTTATAGTGACGGAATAGTCAGCTGTGAAGATATCGGAAGCGGTGCACGCAGTAATCATGCACAAAGTGACTTTGCAAATGTCAGTGTATATCTGGCAGCAAAATAGAAGTGAAATATTTGTTTTGGCATTACAAAGAGCCAGAACCGGCAACTGTCGGTTCTGGCTCTTCTCGATTACAGATTCATTTTGCTCTCGTGCAATAATCAGAATGACAGATAAAAAAGTTCAAATATAGCCAGAGCGCAGAGGCAAATGCCGCAGCGCACACAGCGGTGGAAAAGGCTGAGAAAGAAGCCCAAGAAGCGCGTCAGGCGGTGAAAACGCAGCAACAGGCAGTAGACCAGGCACAGAACGAGCTGAATCTTGTACAGGCTTCCCAGGAAGAAAAACAAAAAAATTACGATTATGCATTTGCAAAGGTAAAAGCACTTGGCGGAAACACAAGTGCCACGGCGGAATCTGCAGCCACACACCAGACGCAGGCAGAAGCGGCACTTGCACAGGCAGATTATAATCAGAAACAGCAGGAAGAGGTGACGGCAAAAACGGAGTATAAAAATGCCCAAAATATAGTGAATACACTGGAAGCAGCTTTGGCAGATGCGAAAGACACTCAGGCAGAAGCCCAGTCAAAGGAAGAAAGGGCAAAGGCATTGTCTTATGATACTGCATTTCTAAATCAGATTACAGATCCGGATTTCACGTATTTAAATGATGAGATTTCGAAAGTAAAAGATGCCCAAAGCAGAGAAGCCCTGTTGCAGAAAGCTTATGACGCGGCAAAGCAGAAAGCGGCGGAAAGTGAAGAAGCATATGGACAGGCAAAACTGGAAAATGTGAGAACACTTGCAGAACTGGCAGTTGCAGGTGTTGCCGGAATGATAGCGGCTCTGGCGCAGAAAATAAAAAGAAGAGAGCAGGATTAAACCGTTACGCTCTCTTCTTGGAGGAGTTCGGAACATTACTTTAGATAAGTTCCGGACTCTGATAAAAAAATATCTTTGAAATATATATTTCGATAAAATTGTCAGTGATTGATATTTTACTGTGCAAATAATGTCTTTGCGTATTTTTTAAGTGCAAAGTAAAGAACCATTCCGAGTACTGCACAGGAAATAATCTCTCCGATACCAACTGTGCACATCATAAATGGAATTGGAAGTGCAACTCCGTATCCGTAACGCAGAACGAACGGAACGATCAGGATATTTGCAATAATCGGTGGAACCGGGGCAAGGTAAGGACTCTTCTCGCGAAGCTTCCATGTAAAGAATGCTCCAATTAATGTTGCGATACTTCCAAAGATAATGTCAGGGAGTATTGCGCCTCCGAGGATATTACCTATCAGGCAGCCGATAAATAATCCTGGAATTGCTGCTGGTGTGAATACCGGAAGAATGGTCAGAGCCTCTGAAATACGAACCTGTACCTCTCCGAATGAAAATGGTGCGAATACATAAGTGAGCACCACATAGATAGCTGCAATCATGGCAGCCTGTGTCATGAAACTGATGTTTTTGTTCTTCATTTTTAACTCTCCTTTAGTTTTGTTTTACGTGTGGAAGGTCACGAACACACGATTCATTTTCGCGTAGCAATGAGTCAGGCGGGCATGCTTGCATGAACATCTGACGAATGCTGCGGAGGCATATATGTTGATATATGACCTACGCCGGAAATCGGCGAAACCCTTGTAAGACCTTGGTTTTTCGGGTTTTACATCGGGTGATAGTATAGCATGGAAGTTCTGAAAAATCAAGGGAAGTACAAAAAAATGGCCAAAATGGGAAAAGAGGGATTTTCAAGGATATAGGGGAAAAACCTTAGAAATAGAGAAAAAATTATTGATAATGCGAAATCTGGAAATATAAAAATATACTAATAGAATCAATCTGGTTGTCTGTTCGTTAATGCTATGTTATGATACAGATAGGGAAACCAAAGCCAGGCGGCTACCCTTCTTTTACGGAGGGATAAAACACCCTTCTAACGAAAGAAAGGAGGGCGATGCGATGGTTACATATTCTGATATGATTCAGTTTTGTATATTCATTGTTGCCCTTGTAAGTCTTTGTTATGAGATTTTCAAGGGAAAACGAAGATAGCCGCCACTACCGCAAATAGTGACGGCTATTGTACAATAGCTTAATATTATAACTAAGGTAGCCGCTTGCGGTTTCCCTCTTTGTATCTTAAATATAGCATATCCGGTAGTGGGACGCAAGAGCATCAAGAAAATTACTGATGTTCCAAATGAAAAATTTTCTAATGAAAAAATTTGTAAAAAAAGAAAAAAGTGCTTGCATTTTCAGAAAGGCTATTATATAATAACACTTGTCGTTAAGAGATGCGACAGAAAAATAAGAGATGCGCGATTAGCTCAGTTGGTAGAGCACCTGACTCTTAATCAGGGTGTCCAGGGTTCGAACCCCTGATCGCGCACTACCAAATCACTGTTTTTAGAGGCTTAGAGCTCTGGGGACGGTGATTTTATTTTGCTTGAAAATAAGGGCTTTAGGGGGGATAAAACGGAAATCACTAGGGAAAGCAAGGGTGAAGTGCCTTTGTCGCAGATTCTGTCGCGAGCTCGTCGCGAGAAAATAAACAGTCCAAGTGTAGTAAGAGAAGTTTGCATAGAAGAGTAGTGGAATGTACGGTTGGAAAGTACTTTCCACTGCTCTTTTTGCGTTTTATAAAAGTATATTATTTTTTTGATGTAAGAAAGGTGGTGATTAGGTATGTACATCAAAATCTATAACAAAAGTCAGTTGATTCTTTTAGAGCAGATAAATCCGCTGTTGGGAAAGTATAGACTGCCTTTGGAGTTGTTGAAAGAAGTAGAAAAGATATTGGCATGTGAAAAGATTGGTAAAAAAGGTTTCATAGCAATTCTACTGAATCCAGTAAAAGGAGATATACAGGAAATTCTGAATGTTCTTGATTACTATCCGCAGAGATTACAGCTTTGTAGTGATGTAGAGCAGATAGACATTTCTGATAACGGGTTGTGGATGACGAAGAGAAAACACTGGTATGAAGACTGTTTTAAAGTGAAAGGGGAGAAGAGTAAGGTGTTTGTCGTGTATTCATTAAAACTGAAAATGTATTATGATGAATAAAAAAGCTGACAACTAAAAAGTCATCAGCATTTCTTTAATCTTCTGGCGGTATATATTCAATTAAATCAGTCAGGTCACATTCAAGGACATAGCAAAGTCGTAACAGGATATCTATATCCAAGCGTTGTACCTTGTTGTCACGATAGTTTCTTAACTGAGTTCTCTGCATTTCAGCACGGAAAGATAACTGATTTAGAGAGATGTCTCGTTCTTTTAAAATATCTTCTAAACGAATCTTAATTTTTCCACGTTTTTCTGGGTCTGCTGGTAATAGACGCAGGGGATTTTCTTTTTTCTTATACATTATAATTCCCTCCAGTTCTTATTATATTTTGACCTGTAGATTATTGTAAGAGTGATAAATACATGGTATATTTATATATGGGTAGAAACATACTCATACATAAAAAGAGGTGAATATAATATGACAACAGAAAAAGAATTAGGAGAGGCGTTGAAAAGAGGAGATTCTACTATAGTGGTAGAATTTGATTTGGTTAATAAGGTGATGAGGATAAAAACTACAGAAAAAGGAATGTGGGCATTATGTGTAGGTGCAATTGGCGTCGCGGCAGTTTGTGGAGTTGTAACTATATCGACGGCAGGAACAGCAACTGTTCCAAGTGCGTTTATAGCAACTCCGGCAATAGCAACTGCATCAGGTGTCTTAGGAATGTCTACAGCAATTTCAGCGATAGGAATAGCAATAGCTGGTGGTGGAGTTGGTGCGTTGAATAAATTAAGAGGCTATCGGGTGGAAAAGGTGTCAGATGAAAAAGTTATTTTGCACAAAAAATAAGAACTTTTACGGAAGTAAGGAAGTAGAACTGGAAAACGTAAAACCAATTACAGAAGTTCCATTGGAAGTACAAAAGAAAATAAATAAACATAAGGAGGAACAAAAAAATGGGCTGGAAAGATTTGATGAAGAATGTAACAGATAAGGCAACTTCTATTGCAGAAACAGCACAGGAAAAGTTGGAAGAACAAAAACAACTTTCCGCAATTAAAAAAGAAGAACAGAATAAGAAAATGGAGGAAATGAACGAAAGAGTAACAGAATACGAACAGGAAGTATTGCAGAGCATTCTGAGCGGATTCAGTGGTGCATCATGTATTGATGTTGAAGATAATATACTGGACTTCACAAAAGACTATTTTGAAAAACTGTTACTTCCGGCAAACAGTGTGTCTGCATCAAAGATAACTATGTATCCATATTCCGATAAAATTCAGAAAAAGGCTCAGAAAGCTTTAAGAGAGTATGATGATACAGAAACTCCTGTATTCCAGTTTGAAGGAAACAAGGGAGAATTTATATTAATGACTCCTACAAAGTTATATATTGCGGTCGCATTCCCAGAAAATCAGACATTTGTAGCCAACGTTGCAGTAGATTTACAGCAGGTATCTCAGTTTGGTTTTGTGAGTACAGAAGAGGGATATCAGGTTGTATGTAATGGTGTAGAATTGTTCTCAGCAGATAATGTGTCTGAATTTGATAGAATTACAATTGAAGAGTATGTAAGAAGACTGGAAGAAAAAGACTTTGAGATTACAGAAACACAGATTGATGAAGTAATCAAAAAGAAAATCGGTGACAATATTCTTAAGATTATCAGACAGTACGTATTTGATGACGAATTGCTGATTTACTTTGCATGGGGCATGGACAATATCACAGCAAAAGACTTTGTTGTATGTACGAACAAACAGATTTTAATGTTAGACAGAGAAATGCTCGGAGCAACTAAGAATGTAAAGCAGTTCTATTATGAAGATATTACATCAATGTCTACAGACCAGAAAACAAGTGGTTGGCTTGAATTTGCACTGACGGCTGCATTTAAGCTTTGTAACATTACGATTTATGTATCAGGAGCACAGGAGAAGATACAGACACTTTATACTTATGAGGCAGAAAGAGTTATCCGTGTATATCAGGAATACAGACGTAGCATTAAACAGGACGAAAGAAACGCAAGACAGGTAGTTGTTCAGCAGAGTGCACCTGCAGAAGATGATGTATTTACTAAGCTTGAGAAACTGAACAAGCTGAAAGAAGCAGGAATTCTTACAGAAGAGGAATTTAACGAAAAGAAAGCAGAACTGCTTGCACAGATGTAGGAGAATAGGAAAAATGAAAAGAAAAATATGTTTTGTGACCATTGCCGTCATGGTACTTAGTTTAATAGGGTGTGGAAGTAAAGAATCAACGGATGATGCATCTACACAGGAAGAAAAACAGAATAAAGCCAAGATAGAAGAAGCCATGGAAAATGAGGATTATGACAAGGCGAAAACACTAACTGCAAATGATTCGAACTATAAAGATTTGTATAAAGATTTGGAAGCTTATTTAATGGTGGTAAACGATATACAAATGAGATATGTGCATGCAAAATTTGATGATTCTGAAGATTCAGAGTTTGAGGAATGTGCGGAGAAATTAGAGGGTATTCCGAACGAATACAAGAAGTATTCCAAATTCAAAGCAAAAATAAAGTTATATAAAGAGGAGTTACAGAAAGCTATTTCTTTGGAAAAGAAATTCCGTAAGAAGTATGATAAACTGAATGACCCATATCAGGAAGGTAAGGTAGACGAGTATCTGGAGATTGCTAATGAGTGGAAAGAGGAAATTGATAAAGAATTTCCTGCTACATCAGAAGACTCGTATGAAGCAAATTTAAAGTCTTATCTGAATGACATATTTTTAAGTACACTCAGCCCTTATCTTACTGCAACGTTAGATTCGTCAAAGTTAGGAGATGGAGAGAATCCGTATGCAGATTTACAGAAAGAGCAGGAAGAACGAGAACAGGAGAATACAGAGACGTTTACTCCATCAGGAAGTGAAGGCGGTAAGCCAGAAGATGTAGTGATTTACAATCCATAGAGAAGTGTCGAGGTACTTGTGTTAAAGTAGGAGTTGAGAATGCTATGAAGAAAGCATTAAAGTACTTAATATCCGTAATCATTGCGATTATAGTAGCAGGATTCTTTATATATTTGCTGATTCCAGCACTGACAGGACTTATGACACTTGTTGGAATTGTGGTAGTGATTGCAATTGTAATAGCGGTTGTTAAGAAGTATTACAAGTAGATAATTGTACAGGCTGATATTCAATATGGTGGATGTCAGTCTGTTTTATTAACGGAGGAAAAGTATGAAGCGAAAAGCATTGATAGCAGTATTGTGTATGGTGATGGCAGTAAGCATTATGAATACGGGGTGTTCTGGTAATACAAATAAAAAAGAGGAAAGGAATACGACAGAAACGAATAATAAAAGCAATAAGGATACAGAAGAGAAAACGAGTGAAAAGGCTTCGGAGAAAACAGAGAAAGATACAAAGAAAAATGTAAAGTATGAATACGGTATAACTAATCTTGATTCTGTAGAGTATGTGAAAGACCCGTCTGTTCCAGAAGTAGGAGAAGATGGGAATCCGATGAATGTGCCAACAGATATTTTAGGGTATTATACGAACGGAACTGTCGGATATGATTTCAGAGAAATTGATGGAACGATTATATTGGGGGATACAATTGAATTTGGATATAAAACAAGTCCAGTAGCTGTCAATATTATGGATGTAACAAGTGAAGGTGTTGTAATTAATTTTACAATCGGTATGGACGAATCGGCAGATATTTTATTAACAAAAGATGGATTTACTGTAGACAACACGGATCAAGTAACGTCCAGTAGTCTGGAATGGATGGATTATTGTTATTATTTGATCCCGTCAAATAGAGGGTATAGTGAAGATCGTGTGACAGACACTTTTAAAAAATATAACCTAGGAGATTATGTTAAAACAGATTACCCAGAAACAGTATATAATCTGACATATAATGAACCTGAATCAGTTAATACAGAAGATACAGAGTTATATGAAAGAGTTGATAATAAGTTGACAGAGAAAAGAAATAGGATACAGTCAAACAATACTCAGCCACTTACAAACCGAAGAGACCATGACAATTATGTTAAATACATAAAATACATTCCAACGGACAAGTATTATATAAAAGGTGACCCTTCTAAGAAAGAACCGCTTTTAATAATGAGAGTATCAACAGGAAAAGAAGCTTGCCACAAAAAGGATTGGAGTGCAGGTGATGTTAACGAAGGAAAAGAAGGAACATTTGACAGTACTTATGCAATCACGGAAGACGAAAGAGCTCAAGAAGAGGCTAAGCAGTATTGGGCAAGTGGTGGTACTGATAATGATGAATACGTCAATGGAGAATATGATATAGGAATTAATCTCTATGGATTTGTAAACATGGGTGGAAAGTATATTACAGATGGTATGTATAATTCTATGATATATGTTGCAAGTCTTAATTATGATGTACCAGAACTTGTTGGTCTGACATGGGACAGTGATGAGGCATTAACGGAAAAGGAGGGAACTGTAACAGATAAGCCATATGCAAACTATTTTAAATTAGATATGAGTGACATTGAAAATGGAAATATCACTGTAAACAGCAATTTTTACAGAGAGACAGTAATACATAAAAATGAGGACAAAACAGATGCTGTAAGTGATAGTATTTTTGATGGAACAAAAGAGAATAAAGCAACACTTCATGCAATAAGTGAGGATGAATTAAAAGCAATCGGAATAGACATGGATAATCTATCCGCATCAATTCCAGAATAATTGTAATAGCGGTTGTTAAGAAGTGTTTAATATAAGCCCAACGTTCACAGGAGCGTTGGGCTTTTTCTAGGAGGAAACGTATGCAGTATTATTTGTTGGGAATAGCAATCGGAATTGTATTGCTGAATGTGCTATATATAAATATCACGGTGTGGGAGGTGCAGAAGTGAGCGAAAAGGAGTTAAAACAGGTACTTGCAGGTATAACAATAGTCACAACTATGCTAAAGTTGGTGATTCAACACAGAGGACAGGTGCAGAAAGGGAAGAAAGATGTATAAGGTTTTGAAGAATGAAAGTGATTTTGATGACTGGATAAGAGTATTGCCTGATGAGGT
>ENA-OQKP01000773-OQKP01000773.1-human-gut-metagenome-genome-assembly--contig:-NODE-773-length-20993-cov-5.822534_pt1 | contig 20993 bp, 15 predicted proteins | sample MGYA00242780_ERZ504802 | MGnify/ENA primary metagenome ERZ504802 (study PRJEB26092, sample SAMD00036406) | human gut metagenome | host: Homo sapiens | study: EMG produced TPA metagenomics assembly of... | reverse complement strand
CAAAGTTATTTAACAGAGAATCATAGATTTCCTTAAACATCTGCGGATCCTTTGGTGAATAGTATCCATTGGTCAGCTGCATCAGGACTCTGCGGATCTGCGGATCATTGTTGAAGATATCCATTGGGTTGTAGCCGCCATTATTTTCATAGTTAATGACTTCATCTGCAGAAAGACCGAAGATAAAGGCATTTTCCTTTCCAACTTCTTCTACGATCTCAACGTTTGCTCCGTCCATGGTTCCCAGAGTAAGAGCACCGTTTAACATGAACTTCATGTTACCGGTACCGGAAGCCTCTTTGCTGGCTGTGGAGATCTGCTCACTGACATCCGCTGCCGCGAAAATGATCTCTGCGTTGGATACACGGTAATCTTCAATAAATACTACCTTGATCTTGCCGCCGATGGACTTATCGTTGTTGATCACATCAGCCACGGAATTGATCAGTTTAATGGTCAGTTTTGCACGGCGGTAACCTGCTGCTGCCTTTGCGCCGAAGATAAAGGTTCTTGGAACCATATCCATGTTTGGATTATCCTTTAACTGGTTGTAAAGGTACATAACATGAAGGATATTCATCAGCTGACGCTTATACTCATGAAGTCTCTTTACCTGTACATCAAAGATGGAATTTGGATCTACATCAATGCCATTGTGCTCCTTGATATACTTAGCCAGACGGACTTTATTCTTATATTTAATATCCAGGAATTCTTTCTGGCATTCCTTATCATCTGCAAACGCTGCCAGTTCTTTAATATGAGGCAGATTTGTGATCCAGTCATCACCGATCTTATCTGTTACCCAGTCAGCTAATAATGGGTTGCCATGAAGCAGGAAACGTCTCTGGGTGATACCATTGGTCTTATTATTGAACTTCTCTGGCATCATCTCATAGAAGTCTTTTAATTCTTCATGCTTTAAGATCTCTGTATGCAGTCTTGCAACACCATTTACAGAGAAACCGGCTACAATGGCCATATAAGCCATTCTTACCTGGCCGTTGTATACAACTGCCATCTTTGCGATCTTATCCTGATCACCAGGATATCTCTGCTGAACCTCATTTACAAAACGGCGGTTGATCTCTTCTACGATCTGGTAGATACGTGGAAGCAGGCGGGAGAATAAGTCTACCGGCCACTTTTCCAGTGCCTCAGACATAATGGTATGGTTGGTGTATGCACAGGTTCTGGTGGTAATATCCCATGCTTCATCCCAGGTAAGTCCCTCATCGTCTAAGAGGATACGCATTAACTCAGGGATTGCTACCGTTGGATGTGTATCATTTAACTGGAATACCACCTTCTCCGGGAACTGATGGATATCATCATGTTTTTCTTTAAATTTCTGTACAGCTCTCTGAACACTGGCAGAAATGAAGAAATACTGCTGTTTTAAACGCAGTTCCTTACCTGCATAATGGTTATCGTTTGGATAAAGAACCTCAACGATATTCTTAGCCAGGTTTTCCTGTTCAACTGCCTTCTGATAATCACCACGGTCAAAAGAATCCAGGTTAAAGGTATTCACTGGTTCTGCATCCCAGATACGAAGTGTATTTACAATGTGATTGCCATAGCCTACAACCGGAAGATCATATGGAACTGCCTTTACAGACTGATAGCCTTCCTGCACGAAATGGCTCATTCCGTTGCGGTCCTCAATACGTACATAACCACCGAATTTTACTTCTACTGCGTACTCCGGACGGCGGATCTCAAATGGATTGCCATTTTCCAGCCAGTTATCCGGAACTTCTACCTGATAACCGTCTTCGATTTTCTGCTTAAACATACCATAACGGTAGCGGATACCACAGCCATATGCCGGATAACCCAAAGTTGCCAGAGAATCCAGGAAACATGCTGCCAGACGTCCTAAACCGCCATTTCCTAATGCTGCATCTGGTTCCTGATCTTCAATGGCGTTTAAATCAAAGCCCATTTCATCCAATGCTTCTGCGATCTCTTTGTAGTTGCGCAGATTGATCATATTGTTTCCAAGGGCACGACCCATTAAAAACTCCATGGACAGATAGTAAAGAGTCTTTACATCTCTTTTCTCATATTCCTTGTGGGTTGTCATCCACTGGTCAATGATATCGTCTTTTACAGTATAAGCCACAGCCTGGAAGATCTGCTGCGGGGTTGCTTCGTCGATGGTACGGCGGAACATATTTTTAACATTAAAGGTTACTGCGCTTTTAAACATTGCCTTGTCAAAGCCTGTATTTTTCATAGCCTTCCTCCTCATTTTCCAATATGCTTTCTTGCAAAAAAGCACATTCCGATTTGGATCTGCCATACGCCCCGGCGCATTGCTGATCCTGCTGATAAAACAAGGGACAGGAATCATTTCTGCCCTGTCCCTCATATTACCATTTTTTCTGGTCTATTTCAACTTAAATACAGATATTAAACCAGATTTTACAACCACTATATGGCTATTTTACAGCTTCTCTACACCTAACATAACAGTTTCGCCGTTGATGTTCCACTCTTTGGTGAAGCCCTTCATTTCACCTAAATGGATGTAATCAGCCATAACTTCGCCCTTGATCTCATCTGCGTTGCTCTTCATCAGCTCTGCGATCTTGTCATTATTGGCCTGATATACACCAATATGGTCCATAACCTCGAAACCAGCTTCCTTACGCATAGTCTGGATCTTGCTGATCACCTCACGGACAAAGCCTTCTTCGATCAGCTCTGGAGTCAGGTTGGTATCCAGGACAACGGTTACATAGTTGTCTTCTTCTGTTACATAACCATCTTTCTTTGCTACATCGATCAGCAGGTCATCCTTTGTAAGAACAACTTCCTGTCCATCAAAGTCGAAGGTTAAAGCACCGGTGTTATTTAAGGTATCCATAGCAGCGCTTCCGTCTAAGTTGGTCAATGCTTCACGGATCTTTCCTAACAGCTTGCCGTATTTTGGTCCTACAGTCTTTAACTGTGGCTTAAATGTGTAAGAAGTAAAGGCTCTTACGTCATCTGTAAAGGTTACTTTCTTAACATTTAACTCATCTTCAATGATCTCTACATAGAAATCAGATAATGCATGATCTGCCTTTACATACATCTGGGCGATCGGCTGACGGTTCTTGATATTTGCTGTATTTCTGGCAGCACGGCCCATAACAACCGTATCCAGAACTTCATCCATATCTGCTTCCAGCTTCTCATCGATCCATTCTTCCTTTACAGTTGGGAAGTCGCACAGATGAACACTTTCAGGAGCAGTCTTGTCGATCTTTCTTACCAGGTTCTGGTAGATCTGCTCTGTCATGAATGGGATCATAGGAGCAGCAGCCTTTGCAACAGTTACTAAAGCGGTATACAGAGTCATATAAGCATTGATCTTATCCTGCTCCATGCCCTTTGCCCAGAAACGCTCACGGCTTCTGCGCACATACCAGTTACTCATCTCATCTACGAATTCCTGAAGAGCCTTTGCAGCCTCAGGGATACGGTAGTTCATCAGGTTGTCATCTACTGCCTTGACCATGGAATTCATCTTGGAAAGCAGCCACTTATCCATTACCGGCAGCTTATCATATTCTAAGCTGTACTTGGTAGCGTCAAAGTTATCAATATTTGCATACAGTACCCAGAATGCATAGGTATTCCATAAGGTACCCATGAACTTTCTCTGTCCTTCGGTCACTGCCTTATCCTGGTATCTCTTCGGGATCCATGGAGCGGAGCAGGTGTAGAAGAACCATCTGATGGCATCTGCGCCATGCTTCTGTAGGGTATCAAATGGGTCAACTGCATTTCCTTTGGACTTACTCATCTTCTGTCCATTTTCATCCAGAACCAGACCCATTACTACTACATTCTCATAAGGAGCCTTATTAAACAGTAAGGTAGACTCAGCTAACAGGGAATAGAACCATCCACGTGTCTGGTCTACAGCCTCAGAAATAAACTGAGCCGGGAACTGGGACTCAAACAGTTCCTTATTTTCAAATGGATAATGATGCTGAGCAAATGGCATTGCACCAGAATCGAACCAGCAGTCGATTACTTCCGGTACACGCTTCATCTGCTTGCCGCACTTCGGGCAGCGGATGGTAACAGCATCAATATATGGGCGGTGAAGCTCAATATCATCCGGGCAGTTATCAGACATGCTCTTTAACTCTTCAATACTTCCGATAGAATGCTGATGTCCACACTCACACTCCCAGATATTTAATGGAGTTCCCCAGTATCTGTTTCTGGAAATGCCCCAATCCTGAATGTTCTCCAGCCAGTCACCGAAACGGCCTTTACCAATAGACTCTGGTACCCAGTTAATGGTGTTGTTGTTGCGGATCAGATCATCCTTAACAGCGGTCATCTTGATGAACCAGGATTCTCTTGCATAGTAGATCAGAGGAGTACCGCATCTCCAGCAATGAGGATAGCTGTGCTCAAATGCAGGAGCATCATATAACAGGCCTTTTTCCTTTAAGTCTTTTAATACTAACGGATCTGCATCCTTTACAAACTTGCCTGCAAATGGGGTATCAGCTGCCATATCACCCTTTGCGTCAACTAACTGGACGAAAGGCAGGTTGTACTTACGGCCTACATTGGCATCGTCTTCACCAAATGCAGGAGCAATGTGTACGATTCCGGTACCATCTGTTAATGTTACATAGGTATCGCAGACAACATAATATGCTTTCTTGTGCTGTTTCTCGCAGTATGGTACGGAGCAGTCATATAATGGCTCGTATTCCTTAAATTCCAGATCCTTACCTACATAAGTTTCCAGAACTTCACAGCCTTCTCCTAATACCTTCTCCATCAGAGCATGTGCGATATAGTAGGTATAGCCGTCTGGTGCTTTTACTTTTACGTATTCCTCATTTGGGTTTACACAAAGTGCCAGGTTGCTTGGAAGAGTCCATGGAGTTGTGGTCCATGCCAGAATATAGGCATCTTCCCCTTTTACTTTAAAACGTACCACTGCTGAACGCTCTTTTACGTCCTTGTATCCCTGTGCTACCTCATGAGAGGAAAGAGGGGTACCGCAGCGTGGGCAGTAAGGAACTACCTTAAAGCCCTTGTATAACAGGCCCTTGTCCCAGATCTGCTTTAATGCCCACCACTCAGACTCGATGAAGTTATTGTGATAGGTAACATATGGATTATCCATATCAGCCCAGAAACCAACAGTACCGGAGAAATCTTCCCACATACCTTTGTATTTCCAAACACTTTCCTTACACTGCTTGATAAATGGCTCCAGGCCATATTTTTCGATCTGATCCTTTCCGTCAAGACCTAACTTCTTCTCTACTTCCAGCTCTACAGGAAGTCCGTGGGTATCCCATCCGGCCTTTCTTGGTACCATATAGCCTTTCATAGCGCGGAATCTTGGGATCATATCCTTGATAACACGGGTCTCAACGTGGCCGATATGTGGCTTGCCGTTTGCAGTTGGCGGTCCATCGTAAAATACATACGGCTGGCAGCCTTCACGCATCTTAATACTTTTCTCAAAAATGTGTTCATCTTCCCAGAACTTTTCGACTTCTTTTTCTCTTTCCACAAACTTCAGGTCTGTGGGGACTTTGTCATACATCCTTGCTTTCCTCCATTTTCTAAATATGTTCTCTCGGAATCTTTTTGTGCCTGATTTTGTGAGATGATTTTTTGTCAGTTGTGCCCAAATTTCTGAGGCGTACGCGGTGCGTACGTTGATGAAATTCGGGTGCGGCTGGCGGAAAATCAGCCACAAAGGCAGGTGCATGAAAGACTCCGAGAGAACATAAATTTACAGAATGTCTCACAGGTACTTTTCAGAGTTTTCGCTCTGAATTTTTAATAAATGGATCTGTCACCTGACGGTGCGTCACCGTAAAAGAAAAAGCTTCCATCCCCGTAAAAGGACGAAAGCTTAAATTCGTTCAACCACCTGTTACTGCATACCATCATATGAGTTCCCTTAACGCAGGAAATGCGGCCCGGCCTACTTAAAAGATTCAGCTGGCAGCTCCGGAGTGATCTTCTCCTCTTTCCTACTGATACCGGATTTCCACCTGCACCGGCTCTCTGTGACGTTTGGAAAAGGATACTGTCTCCTTCTTGGCTTTTCATTTATAACCTTTATAATCTTGTTACAACGACTCCATTATAATAACTGAAAATAGAAATGTCAACGGCTAAAACTGGATAAATCGTGACGAAAATCGTAACCACCGTTTCTGAAATTCGTTCTTTATAAAAGATTTCATCCAAAAAACAACTCCATATCTTCTTCCACCGTAGTAATCCCTGCAATATGGAACTTCTCCACCAGCACTTTGGTCACCGCCGGAGACAGAAAAGCCGGAAGTGTAGGACCCAAATGGATATTTTGGATTCCCAGCGACAATAACGCCAGAAATACGATCACTGCTTTCTGCTCATACCAGGCAATGTTATAAATAATAGGAAGGTCATTAATATCATCTAAGCCAAACACCTCCTGAAGCTTCAAGGCGATCACTGCCAGTGAATAGGAATCGTTGCACTGGCCTGCATCCAGGATCCTTGGTATCCCGTCAATGTCTCCCAGTTTTAATTTATTGTACCGGTACTTTGCACAGCCTGCAGTTAAGATCACTGTATCCTTTGGCAGTGCTTTTGCAAATTTTGTATAATATTCACGGCTCTTCATACGCCCGTCGCAGCCTGCCATAACTACAAATTTCTTTATTTTCCCGGATTTTACTGCTTCCACTACCTTGTCAGCCAATGCGATCACCTGTGCATGGGCAAAACCGCCTGGAATGGTGCCAAACTCCAGTTCTTTCGGCGGCGGACATTTCTTTGCCTGCTCTATGATCTGGGAAAAATCTTTTGTTTCTCCTAATTTTCCCGGGATATAGGTACATCCCGGATATCCTGCTGCACCAGTTGTATACAGACGATCCTTATAACTTGCTTTTGGCGGCACAATGCAGTTGGTGGTCATAAGGATGGGACCATTAAACGCTTCAAATTCCTCTTTCTGCTGCCACCAGGCATTCCCATAATTTCCCACAAAGTGGGGATATTTCTTAAAAGCAGGATAACTGCAGGCAGGAAGCATTTCTGAATGGGTATACACATCCACTCCTGTTCCTTTGGTTTGCTCCAAAAGCATTTCCAGATCCCGCAGATCATGACCGGAAACCAGAATCCCCGGATTTTTCCTTACCCCAATATTCACTGCTGTAACCTCAGGATTTCCATAGGCCCCGGTGTTGGCAGCATCTAACATCGCCATTCCTTTTACCCCATACTCACCAGTTTTAAGTGTCAAAGCCACTAATTCCTCTGCCGTCAAATGATCATCCAACGTCTTTGCCAGCGTTTCCTGTATAAAGGCATCCAGTTTAGGATCTGTATGCATCAGGGCATTGGCATGTTTGGTATAGGCGCAAAGTCCCTTGATCCCATAGGTGATCAGCTGCTGCAGGCTTCGGATATCTTCATCTGGATTGGAAAGTACGCCTACCTTTCTGGCAATCGCCTCCCAATCCCCGCCTCCGTCCCACAAAGCAGCCTCAGAAAGCCCGGATCGGTCTTTTACTTTATTTAACAGTTCCTTTTTTACATGAAGTGTATCATGGATCTGTTTATCAATCGCCTCTTTGTCAAAATTGGCATTGGTGATCGTCATAAACAGATTCATCACCACCAGTCTGTTTTCTTCATCACTGATCTTTGTGCCTTCTTTACGCAGCCTTGTGGTTACAGCACTATATCCCTTCGTCACATACACCAAAAGGTCCTGGGCTGCTGCAACCTGTGGATTTTTACCGCAGACACCCGTCAGTGTACACCCGGTACAGTTGGCAGTCTCCTGACACTGGTAACAAAACATTTTATTTTCCATGGATCTGGTCTCCTTTGCATTAATAAATTTTTATAGTCCTTTGATAGATTTAGGATAACCATTTTTCCTAAAACCATGTGCATACAGCTGTACAAGTCTGGTTGCCAAGAATGTGTATTTCTTTTATACTAAGAAACAGATATACTTTCACATTTTTTGTAACCTTCTTTCTCGCAGCTGCAGGAAAGATACCGACTATATCACTTATTAAGGAATTTAATTTATGAAACTGAATGAAATTGAAATAACTGACTTTAACGACCCAAATCTTGACATCTACGCCCGCTGCAATGAAGCCCAGCTTCTCCACTACTTTGAACCGGCTCCCGGCGTTTTTATTGCTGAAAGCCCAAAAGTAATCCAACGGGCCTTAAATGCAGGATATGCGCCTATTTCTTTTTTGGCGGAGAAACGGCTGGTGGAAGCTGATTCTGGCGAGACCAGACAGCTTCTTGAAAAATATTCGGATGTACCAGTATTTACCGCTGAATACAGTGTGCTTACAAAATTAACCGGTTTTGCCTTAACCCGGGGCATGCTCTGCGCCATGAAACGGAAAGTACTTCCTTCTATAGAAGAGGTCTGTAAAAATGCCAGCCGCATTGCTATTTTGGAAAATGTGGTAAATCCTACCAATGCAGGTGCTATTATCCGCTCTGCAGCTGCCCTTGGAATGGACGCAGTCCTTTTTACCCAGGGATGCGCTGACCCACTTTACCGCCGTGCTTCCCGTGTGAGCATGGGAACTGTATTCCAGATCCCATGGACCATCCTTCCAAAAGATTTCTGGCCCGGCGCTGCTATGGATACTTTAAAAAATATGGGCTTTCAAACAGCAGCCATGGCTTTAAAAAACGATTCTGTATCCATTGATGATCCGGTTTTAGCTTCTCATGAAAAGCTGGCTATTATCCTTGGCACAGAAGGAGAAGGACTAAAAGATGCTACCATTACCGCCTGCGACTACACCGTTCTCATCCCTATGTTCCACGGAGTAGATTCCCTGAATGTAGCAGCCGCCAGCGCAGTTGCCTTCTGGCAGCTAAAAAAACACAAATAAGCTTGCAGCAAACAAAAGCTTTGTACATCTGCCTGTATGAGTCAGCTGTCTTGACAGCTGTATATTATGTTTGTATTTTTTTTAACAATTTATTTTCTTTTTTACATAATTATGCTATATTGTTACGGAAAACTTTACAAAAAGCCGGACACAGCTTTTTCAACTGGCAAAACTGACAGAATAGAAGAAAATCCAGGCTGTGCACCAGGAGGGAGTCAATTTTATGGACCACAGAAATCTCACACTACTTACTGACCTGTACGAACTGACGATGATGCAGGGATATTTTAAAGAAAAAGACGCAAACGAAACTGTCATCTTCGATATGTTCTATCGTACCAACCCCCATGGAAACGGCTTTGCCATCTGTGCTGGTCTGGAACAGGCCATTGAATACATCAAGGGACTTCACTTTGATGAAAGCGATATTGAATATTTAAGAAGTTTACATTTATTTGACGAGGACTTTTTAGAGTATCTGAGCACTTTCCGTTTTACCGGTGATATCTATGCCATTCCGGAAGGTACCGTTGTATTTCCAAGAGAATCTTTAATTAAGGTGATCGCGCCGATCATGCAGGCACAGCTGGTTGAGACCGCACTTCTTACTATTATCAACCACCAGAGCCTGATCGCTACCAAGACAGAACGTATTGTCCATGCTGCCAAAGGCGATGGCGTTATGGAATTTGGTCTTCGCCGTGCTCAGGGCGCCGATGCCGGTACTTACGGTGCAAGAGCTGCTATGATCGCAGGCTGCATCGGTACTTCCAATGTACTTTGCGGAAAAATGTTTGATGTCCCTGTAAAAGGAACTCACGCACACAGCTGGATCATGAGCTTCCCAGATGAGCTGACCGCTTTCCGTACCTATGCAAAACTGTATCCATCTGCATGTATCCTTTTAGTTGATACCTACGATACCTTAAAATCCGGTGTTCCAAACGCCATTAAAGTATTTAAGGAAATGAGAGAAGCAGGTATTCCTCTGACCTTCTATGGTATCCGCTTAGACAGCGGTGACTTGGCATACCTGTCAAAGGAAGCTAAAAAGATGTTAGATGCAGCCGGTTTCCCTGATGCAGTTATCTCTGCTTCCAACGATCTGGATGAATATCTCATTGACAGCTTAAAGGTTCAGGGCGCAACCATCAATTCCTGGGGCGTTGGTACCAACCTGATCACTGCAAAGGACTGCCCTTCTTTCGGCGGCGTCTATAAGTTAGCTGCTGTTAGGGACAAAAACACCGGTGAGTTTATCCCTAAGATCAAATTATCTGAAAATGCGGAAAAGATCACAAACCCTGGAAATAAGACCATCTACCGTATTTATGACAAAGAAAACGGAAAGATCATCGCAGATCTGATCTGTCTGGTAGGAGAAAAATTCGATACCAACAACTCTCTCCTGCTCTTTGACCCACAGGAGACCTGGAAGAAGACTCTGTTGGCACCTGGCACCTATACGATGCGTGAACTGTTAGTTCCTGTTTTCTTAAACGGGGAATGTGTTTACGAATCTCCAAAGGTAATGGATATCCAGAAGTACTGCAAGCAGGAACTGGATACCTTATGGGATGAATCCAAACGTCTGGTAAATCCACACACTGTTCATGTAGACCTGTCCAACGAACTGTGGCAGATGAAGAAACAGTTGCTGGACAGCTATCATAAGAAATAAAAAGGTTACTGTACACGGGTAGGCACTTTTGGAACCGAAAGTGCCGTACGATAACGTAGTGGCAGCGGGAATTTGCCGTATTTAAATGCGAAGCCACGGCAAATTCCGTTGCTGGTCATGCAACGCATGAACAGTAACATAAAAAGTATTTTTCTTCAGACACATAACCAATAAAAATACCCTCAGTTCATCTGGATATCAGATTGCTGAGGGTATTTTTTACCTTTCCTGTTTACTGACGCATATGGATTCTTTGCAGACAGTGCATAAAATTGTTACAGATATTCACTGACACAGATAGCGCCATAAGGACGGATGCTCATATTATAAACGCAGCCTTCTCCCATGCATTTCTCCATGTATTTTGTATATTCTTCCACCAGATCATTTGGAAGCATGGCCATAATAACACCGGCAAAACCACCACCATGTACACGGCAGGCACCTCTCTGCTTCTGAGCAATAAACAGCTCTGTTAACGCAAGAGCAACCGTAATTCCCTGTTCTGCGCTGTTGCTGTTGGTAAAGCAGTTCTGCAGCCATTTCCAGGAAGAATTTCCGGATGCTGTGATATTTTCCAGGAAAGTTTCAAAATGGCCTTCTTTTAAAGCTGCTACCTCTGCTTCTACCCTCTTATTTTCCTCAAAGAAATGAAGCGCACGCAGTACTGCACGGTCTCCTGCAAATTTTCTCACCTCTGGAAGATGCTCGATCACTTTTTCTTCTGATACCTGTGCCAAAACATCTTTTCCAAAATATTTTGCCACTTTCTTCATTTCTTCCGGAATGGAAGAATACTCAGCACTCAGATCTGCATGTCCCTTTCCTGTCTGAACAATGATCAGACTGTGATTCTGTGCCTGGAAGTCGAAATCGATCTTCTCTACAACCGGTGTCATAGGCTCTACAAAATCAATGGTGATCAGACCGCCCACTGCACATGCCATCTGGTCAAGAAGGCCTGATGCCTTATCCCAGTACTTATTTTCTGCATATTTTCCAATATGAGCATAGGCAACATTGTCCATACGGCTTTCATTAAATAATGCATTTAACATAGAGCACAGCAGCATCTCAAAAGAAGCAGATGAGCTGACACCGGCTGCGCTGATCACATTGCTGGTAACATAAGCATTAAAGCCACCAACGGTATAGCCTGAAGTCTCAAAACCCTTTAAAATACCCTTGATCAGATCTGTAGTTCCCGCCTTTTTCACACTTGGCTCCAGATCATTTAAGTCAATGGTAATGTCCTGGTTATAGGTCTCACTGATGATCCTCACATGACTGGAATAATTCTTTGCTGCCGCACCTACACAGTCTAAGTTGATGCTGCCTGCTAATACTTTACCATGATTATGGTCTGTGTGGTTTCCGCTGATCTCTGTACGGCCAGGTGATGAGAAAAGAAGTACCTCTTTACTGTCCCCAAAAGACTCTTCAAAACCTTTCAGAACCTTTTCATATCTTGCTTTGTTTTCTGTTGCTCCCTTTCCATAAAGTTCATGCATAAATGCATCGGTTCTTTCACTATTTAACTGTTTCATAGTCTCACATACATTCATAGTGCCATCTCCTTCTTACGCCGTTTTTTGTACGCTTTTTCCGTCCATTCTCTCCGGCTTTTCTGTTACCAGTCTAGCACAAATACACCGGATGCTACAATACAATATTTTTCGATGTTGCACAGATATTGCATGAACAATAACCATGGACAGGTCCTGCTTTTTCTGTTATAACAGGACATACAGATATTTTACACTGGATTTTCAGCCTTTTAGGCATTTTCCAAAAAGGAGTATATTTCATGGAGCACAATTGGAACGGCCGTCCCTATCACAGTCTGGACTGGGAGCTTAAACATATATTTGGACACAAAGTATATAAACTGTCACTGGATGCAGGTCTTACCTGCCCCAACCGGGATGGAACCTGCAGTTCCAGGGGCTGTATTTTCTGCAGTGAAGGCGGTTCCGGCGATTTTGCGGAACATCTGAAAACCGATGTGTGGGAACAGATTGAAGCCGCCAAAAAACAAATAAGCAATAAAACCAGATCGGATGAAATGATCCATTATATCGCCTATTTCCAGTCCTTCACCAATACTTATGCACCAGTTTCTTATTTAAAACCATTATTTGAACGTGCCATCAGCTACCCGGATGTTGCGGCATTATCCATTGCCACAAGACCTGACTGTCTGGGGAATGATATCATTGACCTGTTAAAAGAATTAAACAGTAAAAAACCGGTATGGGTGGAACTTGGCCTTCAGACGATCCATGAAGAAAGCGCCCGTTTTATCCGCAGAGGTTATGAACTTCCTGTATTTGAAGAGGCTTTAAAGAAACTGAAAGAAGCAGGCATCACCGTGATCGTCCATGTGATCCTGGGACTTCCCGGTGAAACCACGGACCAGATGAAGGAAACAGTAGACTATCTGGCTCACCGTCCCATTGACGGGATTAAATTGCAGCTTCTGCACATATTAAAAGGGACCGATCTGGCAGATATCTACCAGACAGATCCCTTTCCTGTCTTTTCTATGGAAGAATATATGGATCTTGTCATCGACTGCATCACGCTGCTGCCGCCCCGCATCACCATTCACCGCATGACAGGTGACGGGCCGAAAGATCTCCTGATTGCTCCTTTGTGGAGCCAAAATAAAAGATTTGTATTAAATCAGCTGCATAAACGTTTTAAAGAGTGTGGAGCTTACCAGGGACAATGCTATGTATCCCATTTGCCCCAGTAAAGCCAAAAAATTTCATCCTTTTCGGCTTCCATACGTTCCTGCTTACTCCTGAAGCACCACACTTCCATCCTCTTCAATGGAAACACCATAGGAAATACTGGTCATATATGAGGCGAAATCTGACTTTTGAGACGTATTTTCAAGGACCCTGGTATAACCGGCTGAAGATGTTCCCGGCACAAAAGTCAGCTTGCTGTTTTCCCCATCCCACTGCACCTTAAGCAGTGCTGTTTTAGGAATACTGCTTCCGAAAATGAAATTGCCAAGACTATATACAATGGGCTTTCCCTTGTAATATTCCACTCCCTGAAGTACATGAGGATGACTTCCAATGACCACATCCGCACCTGCGTCTATATACTGCTTTCCAAGAGACCTCTGATAGTCTTCTGGTGTTTCTTTCCTCTCAATCCCCCAGTGGACATAAACCACAAGATAATCACACTGCTCCCGCAGCTTTCTGATCTCATCCACAAGGATCTTAGGATCATAGGTGGTAAGCATACCCGGCTTTGTGGAGGTTGCATTCCATGAACCCACCGGTATTACCCTGGAAGCTCCCAGAAATCCGATTTTCTTTCCTTGGGCTTCTAAAATAACCGGCGCTTTGGCCTCCTCTAAATGCTTCCCTGCTCCCACTCTGGCAATTCCCGCTTTATCTAAAGTTTCACAGGTATCTAAAAGTGCGTCTGTACCATAGTCCATGGCGTGATTGTTGGCCAAAGTTACAATGTCAATTCCCAATTCTTTAAAAATTGATACAAGAGAAGGATCTGCCCGGAAGGTAAACTGCTTATCCTCTGCCGGGGTTCCTCTGGTACTGAATGGAAATTCCTCATTTGCCATGAAAATATCTGCTTCATCGATCACTGACTGGAACTGGCTGTCCAGTACACTGCGAATACCGCCGTTTTTATAAGCATTCATGACATGATCTGACAGGAGAATGTCACCAGAAAAGACTAAGTTTACCGGCTGATCTGCAGCTTCAACCTCATTTTCACTTTTCAGGCTGTCAGCTTCTGACTGATCCATACTGTTTTTAGTTTCAGCTATGCTTCCATCTACATCCTGGTTATTTTCTCTGTCTTCACCGTTTCCGTTGCTTTCACTCATTCCAGCATTTTCATTATCTTCTGCAGCTTTTACTTCTTCCCCATTTTTCTGCCCCGCCAGTTCACTGGCACTTACATAAGAGCTGTTTTTCATATGAATGATCGATAAACCTGCTATAACTGCCAACAGCAGCCCTGTAATAGCGGCTGCTGCGCATATCCATTTTTTTCTGTTCATTTTTATAAATCTCATCCAATAGCCAGTATAATACCGCCATCATTTGCATAGACAGTAGCTACACCTGCTGCATTGGTAACAACGATCTCCTTAAAGGTTCCCCTCTTTTCCAGTTCCTGTTTCACATATTCTCCTCGTTCCGGATTGTTTACGTGGCATACAACTGCGCGCTTTTCTGTGGTATCGCCAGCTTCTTTCATGGCAATATCACACATTCTCTGAAGACCCTTGTTGATACCTCTGGCCTGGTCTAACTTAATAATGACGCCATGGTCAGCACCCATTACAGGCTTGATATTTAATGCTGTGGCAAAGAATGCCTGAAGTCCGGAAAGCCTGCCGTTCTTACGAAGTGTATCCAGACTTTCAAGAACGAAATAGGTATGCATCCCATCCCGGAATTTTCTCAGCTTCTCTACTACTTCATCAAATTCCAGTCCCTGTTCGCACAGATCCCTGATGTAAAGTGCCTGCTCTAACTGTCCGGCAGATGCTGACTCAGAGTCCAGAACCTCGATCTTTTTATGAGATTCCACTCCTTTTTCTTTCATTTCTTCTTCATACAGCTGCTTTGCAAGAGCCGCTGAATTATAGCTTCCGCTTAAGTGGCTGGAAAGAGTGATCACAAATACTGCATCTGCATCTGCCGCCTCATATGCTTCTTTAAAGATCTCAGGGGAAGGGCATGCAGTTTTCGGGCATTCCGGGCACTCCTTCACCATACGGATGAAAGCTTTCTGATCAAAAGTCTCATCATCTACCACCTGTGCAGTCCCTACCTGCAACGTCAGAGGTACCATCTGAAACTTAGGGTCTTTTTTCAATTCTTCTGTCAGATCAAGACAGCTGTCTCCAATGATCTTGTAAGTCATATTTCTATCCTCCGGTTATCCAACATGTCGTCCGATTATTTTAACATGTAGTATTGATTACTACTTATTATAACAGCATACTATATAAAATGCAATGCTAACCGAAGTTTTTATTACTATACAGCTTCTTTTTTAGCTTTTTCACAGAACGGCTGTATTTGGACAATTCCGTTGCCTGAGGCATATTTAACACCTGGGCGATCTCCCGGTGCTTCAGCCCTGCTGCAGCATATAAAAGAACGATCTGCCTCTCTGTTTCATTTAACTGGTCCAAAGCTTCCAAAAGAATGGTTCTCTCTTCTGTCTGTTCCAATTGTGACTGCGTCACACCGGTATCCGTAAGTTCCTCATCTTCCCAAAGCTCCTGCTTCTTTTTCTCCCGTAGCCGCATATAACAAAGCCGCTTGGCAATGGTAAATACCCATGCCAGCGGCTTTCCGTAAGGCTTATAATCTCCTGCATGTTCCCACACTGTCAGAAATGTTTCCTGCATCACATCTTCTGACTCATGGGGATCCTTTAAAACAGAGAAAATAAAACTGTATACCGGCCGGGCTGTTTCTTCATAAAACTGCCGCAGCGCTTCTTTATCTCCATTTGCCATGTCTCTGATCCAGTTCTCCCATTTCACTGACATTGTACCTGTTCCCATTATCCCTTCTGCCAGGTTTTAGCCACAATGCCTGTTTCAATTCTTATTTTTCAGATACATGCTTTTCTGAACGAAAACTGTTTTCTGCTGTGATGGAACAGCGGCATCCCGGTTCCCGGCGGCTGACTTCGTTATTGATCCTGTTCTTCAGTTTTCCCACAGCCGCCTGTTTATATTCTCTTGGAACCACCAGATCGAACACCAGACATACATTTTTTCCTGCTCCCACTATGCGGAAATCGTGGAAAGACAGGCGGATATCAATATCCATCAATACCCGGCTGATCAGAGAACGATACTGAGCCAGGCGCTTATTATCCCTTTCTACCGGGTCCATATGGATCACCAGCATCATATTAAATTTCTTTGCCGCATCCCTCTCGATCCGGTCTATGATCTCATGGGAATACTCCGGATCATAGTTGCTTGGAACCTCTGCATGAATGGATGCCATGCTGTGAGCCGGGCCATAATTGTGAACGATCAGATCATGGGTTCCCAATATTCCCTCATATCCTTCTACGAAATTGGATATCTCCTCATATACCTCCGGTTCAATGGCTTCCCCGATCAACGGTGCCAATGTATCTTTCGCAATATTCAGTCCACCGTACATAACAGCTACAGAAACTGCAAGACCAATAACCCCATCAATGTTCCAGTTCAGATATTTTAAAGCCATAAGGGATAAAATAGCCGCACTTGTGGTCATTACATCTCCCATAGCATCTGCTGCCGTGGCTTCCATTACCTTTGAGTTGATCCTGGTTCCCAGTTTTTTGTTAAACAGGGACAGCCAGAATTTTACTCCTACAGAAATAAGAAGGATCAGCACAGAAATCCATTTAAAATATACTTCCTCCGGATGGATCACTTTTTCAAAAGAAGTTTTAAACAAGGAAAATCCCACCTGAATGACTAAAAAGGCCACAATAAAAGCCGAAATGTATTCGATCCGCCCATGTCCAAAGGGATGATCACTGTCTGCCGGTTTCCCTGCCATGCGCACGCCGATAAAACCAATAATGGAAGATGCCGCATCTGATAAGTTATTAAAGGCATCTGCCATAACAGACACACTATTCACCAGGATACCGATAAACAGCTTAGCTGCAAACAGAAGAAGATTGCAGCAGATACCTACAATACTTGCAAGAATACCATACTGTGTGCGCACCTGAGCGTCTTCTGTATTATCATAATCTTTCACAAAACATCTTACTAAAAAATCAGTCATTGCTTATCCTCATATTCTACATTTACCAGAAAAAGTCCCTGAGCCGGGGCAGTTGGTCCCGCTGCCTGTCTGTCCTGTAAGCTTAAGATCTCTGACATCCGGCCCGGGGCACATTTTCCCAGTCCAACTTCGATCAACGTACCTGTAAGGATACGAACCATCTGCTGTAAAAAGCCATTTCCTGTAAAATAAATATGCAGACGGCTTCCCTGCTGCTTAAATTCTATCTTTTCAATGGTGCGTACCGTTGATTTTTTCATCTTCTTATTGCCGCAAAAGCTTTTAAAATCATGGGTTCCTGTAAGAATATCTGCTGCCGTTTTCATCGCATCTACATCTAATACAGTCCCTAAAGCATAATAATAATTTCTCTGGAAAACATCTTTCTTTGATCCCATCTCCAACTGATAGCAGTAAGTCTTTCTCACAGCTGATAAACGGCTGTGAAACCGCTCCGGTACTGCTTCGCAGGATAAAACAACGATATCTTCCGGAAGATAGGCATTTATATAGTCCATGATCTGATCCGTCGTTTTCTTTTCCACTCTCTTTTCGCTTTTTTCCCAGTCAATGTGAAAATTTGCTGCCTGGCCTTTTGCGTGAACTCCCGCATCTGTGCGGCCTGAACCATGAACCTCAATCTCTTCCCCTGTCATTTTCAAAAGGATCTGTTCTAACTTTCCCTGAATGGTCTTATCTGTATTTCCCTGCTTCTGCCACCCATTGTACCGGCTTCCGTCATAGGCCATTATTACTTTATAATTCATCATCATTTCTCCTGTTTAAGTTTCTTTATAAGCCTATAGAGTTTTCTCACTTTTTTTGAGAATCTTCCCAACTCTTTTCACCAGGCATGCAGTAAGCAGGATCCCTGTAAAAATTCCTGCCATATCCAGCCACACATCGGATATCTGGCCCGATCGTCCTTCTACAAACAGCTGGATCGTTTCATCTATAAAAGGCATACCAAATACCGCTGTGAGATTTTCTTTTAAAAGGCAAAATACAGGCGCCAGTCCAGCACCTGTATTCATCGCCAGCAAACATCCCAGTCCAGCATATTCTGTAAAATGAGCAGCCTTTCGCACCATATGCTCTGTGAGCCACCAGACATCGATTCCCATACCAGAAAGAAAACTTTGTATTTTTATAAGAAAATACCCGCTTTCCTTAGAGGATACAACTGCAGGAGTCAGAGAATTGCCATATATAAAACAAAGATACAACAAGATCAGGATCTTCCATTTCCATTTTTTCCCAATCTTTTTCATGAACCTTTTCATGAATTCTCCTTCGAGAAAATTCCGCTTTCATCCACTACATGGATGGCACGCTCCAGCGCTTCTTTATCCTGCACCAGAGCCATACGCACAAATCCTTCTCCAGATGGTCCAAAAGCGCTTCCCGGTGTTACCATAACACCTGTCTTTTCTACCAGATCCATAACAAAAGCTTCCGAGGACTCATACTGTTTTGGAATCGGAGCCCATACGAACATAGTTGCCACAGGGCGATCCATTTTCCAGCCAATCGCGCTAAAACCATCACAAAGAATATCTCTTCTTGCCTCATAGGCTTTCATGGTATCATAAACACAGTCCTGATCACCTGTAAGGGCTGCTACTGCTGCCGCCTGGATCGGCAGGAACATGCCATAATCCATGTTGGATTTTAACATCTTAAGATGCTTTACTACTTCTTTGTTGCCAAGGCAGAAACCGATTCTTGCACCTGCAAGGCCATATGTCTTGGAAAGAGAATTAAACTCCACACCGATTTCCTTTGCCCCAGGATAGCTTAAAAAGCTGCCGCAGGTATTTCCGTCAAATACTAGCTCACTGTATGCATTATCATGGAGAACAATGATATCATATTTCTTTGCAAATGCTACCAGATCTTTATAAAATTCTGCAGGTGCCATGGCAGTTGTAGGATTATTTGGATAAGAAACTACCATAAGCTTTGCCTTTTTTGCCACTTCTTCCGGAATGTCCTGAAGCTGGATAATATAGTTATTTTCCTTTTTAAGAGGCATATAATAAAGATGCGCACCTGCAATCTGCGGGCCATCTCCAAATACCGGATAACATGGATCTGGCACCATAACAATATCACCTTCATCTGCAATGGACAAAGCAATATGCGACAGACCTTCCTGAGAACCTAAAAGAGAACAGATCTCTGTATCCGAATCCAGCTCAACATCATATCTCCTCTTATACCAGTCTGCTACTGTATCTAACAGCTTTTTGGTATCGCTGATGGCATAAACATAATTCTCCGGCTTCATCGCTTCCTCACAAAGTGCCTTGCGGATATGCTCTGCTGGCGGGATATTCGGCGCACCGATACTTAAATCAATAACCTCTTTTCCTTCGCTGAGTCTTTTATTCTTGATCTCAGCCAGTCTGGAAAAAATTCCCTCACCAAACCGGTCCATTCTTTTTGCAAATTTCATTTTCATTTCCTCCAAATATATCCAATGTGCTTCCCATCTCTTTTACAGACTTCCATATCACATCAAAATGTTCTCCCGGTTCCTTTTACAGACTCCGGGAGAACATCTAAAAACCTTGGTGGATATTATAATACAAACGTTTTTCTCTGGCAAGAGGCCCAGGAAAACATTTTAAATCTTAACGTGTTTTTTAATATGCAATTCTTGAAAGCACTTCTATCTTATCTGCAAATCCGGTCATTTTCCACTCATTTCCAGACTTTACCACACTGTACTTACATCTCTGCGTCAGAAGAGACAGCGGCTCTCCTGGTTTCTGTACAAAATATGTCTCTCTGGTGGTTACAAAGCAATTATTATTGTCTGCATACTCAACATTTTCAATCTCATAAGAATCAATATTCTCTGATATGCCGCGGGTTACATACTTTCTCTGTTCTGCTTCCAAAGCACTTCCACTTAAAATATACGGCTCAATATAACCATAGCTCTGGTTTGTCATGGCATCTGCAAAAGCAACCATATAAGCAGAAACAACACCTTCAGGTCCATCTTTGTAAAGACTGCTGTTTTCTACATTGACCAATGTATTTGGCGTATAAGTATAATCTGTCTCACCGCCATATTCAGCTGTATGGTATCCGGTAACGATACTGCTCTCATAGACAAAATAGTAAAAGCCGAAATTCCATGAAATATCTGAAATTTCGGCTCGTAAAAAGTATTCATATTGTAAATGCGTTTACGCTACTTATTTACAGTATAAATGAAACATACTGAAAATAAGCAGCAAAAAAGCGCGAGACGGGATTCGAACCCGCGGCCCCCACCTTGGCAAGGTGGTGCTCCACCCCTGAGCCACTCGCGCATTTAAAAGATATTTATTTTTAATACATACCTTCAAAACCACATATTGAATTACCGAATATCTACAACCTTTTGTTTCAACTTCGCGACGGTCATTCATAAAACCTATCTTCCGTCGCTCCCTCAGACCTTATTGGTCAAGCCCTCGACCGATTAGTATCAGTCAGCTTCATGCGTCACCGCACTTCCACCTCTGACCTATCTACCTTGTCGTCTTCAAGGGGTCTTACTACCTGCGTATGGGATATCTCATC
>ENA-OQKP01000770-OQKP01000770.1-human-gut-metagenome-genome-assembly--contig:-NODE-770-length-21076-cov-4.186930_pt1 | contig 21076 bp, 17 predicted proteins | sample MGYA00242780_ERZ504802 | MGnify/ENA primary metagenome ERZ504802 (study PRJEB26092, sample SAMD00036406) | human gut metagenome | host: Homo sapiens | study: EMG produced TPA metagenomics assembly of... | reverse complement strand
GATAACCGACAAACAGTATCGTACATTCCGGCCGCCACAGGTTATGCTTTAAGTGGTGGCGGATTCGTCCCGCTTCACACATACCGGAAGCCGATAAGATTACCTTCGGCTTCGGGTCAAAATTAATCAGTTTTGATTCTTCGCCCGTTACCGCAAACTTTAACCCCGGAAATGTCAGTGGGTTGATTCCACCTTTTACCAGTGCCATCGCTTCCTCATCAAAACACATATCCACATTTTTCTGAAAAATATTGGTTGCTTCAATTGCCAGCGGACTATCCATATATACATCAAACTCACGGTCAATTAAATGATCCTGTTTAATCTTCCGGATAAAATATAATATTTCCTGTGTTCTGCCAACTGCAAAGGAAGGAATCACAACATTACCACCACGGTTAAACGTCCTTTCAAATATACTGACAAGCTCTGTTACATAATCCGGCGTACCACCGTGGCTTCTGTTACCATAGGTAGATTCCATAACAACGTAATCCGCATCGGACGTATACTGCGGATTTTTCACAATCGGCTTGTTCATATTTCCGATATCGCCGGAAAATACCATCTTGCGGGCTTCTCCGTCTTCCTCTGCCCACACTTCAATACTGGCAGAACCTAACAGATGTCCGACATCACGGAACCGGATTTTAATACCTTCATCTAACTGGATAATATCCTCATAGGCACAGCCTACGAATTGCTTCATAACGTTAATTGCCGCTTCAATATCATACAGTGGAACAAATTCCTTTAACGTACCGTTGGAACGTTTTGCCTTACGGTTGCGCCATTCTGCCTCAAACATCTGAATGTGTGCGCTGTCTTTTAACATAATCTCGCACAGCTGCACCGTCGGCTCTGTCGTATAGACCTTTCCACGGAATCCGTTCACATACAGAAGCGGTATCAGTCCCGAATGGTCAATATGTGCATGTGTAAGCAATACATAATCTACGTCAGATGCAGGAACCGGCAGTTCCTGATTCTCATAAACATCATTGCCCTGTTCCATGCCACAATCGATAAGGATATTTTTCCCACATGCCTGTAAGAAATGACAACTGCCTGTTACTTCATGATCTGCCCCTAAAAATGTCAACCTCATAACCTTACCTCTTTTCTGCTGCTTTTGCAGCTTTTCTCGTACATAGCTTACTGATATACTATCATAATTTGGTTATTTTGACAATATTTTATCGAATCCAAGGCGTGTTTTTTCACTTTTCCCACAAAATTTAAAAATTGCAAGAAAACAGAAGACCGTATTCCTATTTTCCATAGAACTGTCATTGCCGTTACTTCTTATATTAAAATGTCATCCAGCTTCTTTTTCGGCACATGCTGTACCTGATTGTCATCACGGTAATAATGAATGTCGCCATCTCCCGCAATATCTTCCAATACCACTTCTTCTTTTGGATATCCCAGTGCAATGCACAAATCCACCTTATAACCCTCCGGCAGATTTAAAACAGCAGCAAGCTTTTCTTTCCGGATATTTCCGATAAAACAGCCGCCAAGTCCCTGCTCTGCCGCCGCAAGCAGAATGGTCTGACCCGCAATGCCTTCATCCCACTGCGGATTTACATCCTGCGGTGTCACCATAATAATATATGCTGATGGACGTTCCTCTGCTACCGGACCGTCCCAGTCCTTATAATAGCCTGCCCAGCCAAGACAGTCGTATACACGGCTGTTTGTTTCATCATCACACACAAGACGGTATTGAAGCGGCTGTCTGTTTGCCGCAGACGGTGTATTCCTTGCAATATCCACCAATTCCCGCAGTGTCTTTTCATCAATCTTTTTCTCACCGTAAAATCTTCTGTAAGACCGGTTCTTTAATGCTAATTCTCTAATCATATTAATCCTCATTTCCGCAGGCATTTTTCTATTAATTCATCGCTTTTTTCAGCCACCGGCCGCTTAAAAATCTGCCCGAAAAGATTACGGAGCGGATAGACCAGTCTGCGAACATACCAATCCAGACTGCCATTGGTCCCATGCCAAATGCTTTTACAAGAAAGATACAAAGGGCAACCCTGCAGCACCACATCGTAGTTACGGAAACTATCATTGAAAAGCGGACATCTCCTGCGGCACGCAGTCCGTATGCAGGTACAAATGAAAGCACCCAGGCAACCGGTTTTACAATCGTAATTGCCGCAATCATCTGCATACACAGTGCTGCGCTTTCCGCTTCCATGCCTGCTATAAGCGTAACCGGGTGTGCCGCCGCATAAACCAGCAGACACGATATCGTCAGTCCCACTTCCGCAATGACGGTTAATTTTACCATATAGTATTTTGCTTCTTTATAATGTTTCGCTCCGATACACTGTCCGACCACGGTCATCAATCCGATTCCCGTACCAATACCGAATACGCCGTTGACATTTTCAAGGATATTTGTCATCGCCTGTGCCGCAATCGCTGTCGTACCCATAGTTGATACAGTAGACTGGATTGCCAGCTTACCAAACTGGAACATACCGTTTTCCACACCTGACGGAATACTGATTGACAGAATCTGACGAATCAGGTTCTTTTCAGGACGGATTTTAAAATAGTGGTCTAAAACAATCATCTGATTTTTACGTCTTAACAGTACAAAAATGATAACCATGCACAGCACTCTCGACAGCAGTGTCGATAATGCCGCACCGGCAACACCCATATTCATGCCAAAAATGAAAACGGCATTTCCGGCAATGTTTAAAATATTCGTGCCTGCCGCCACAAACATTGGCAGTTTGGCATTGCTCTCCGCCCTGAAAAACGCCGCCCCCGCATTAAACAGTGCCAGAAACGGATATGAAACCACCGTAATCATGAAATAAAACATAACATTTACCATAACATCCGGTTCAATCGCCCCGAAGACCACCCGCAGTAGCGGTACACGGAATATCAGCCCGAACACCATAATCGCCATGGAAATGATAAAAACCGTCAACACAACCTGTCGTGCCGCACGGTTACAGCCGTTCCTGTCTTTCGCCCCGATAAATCTTGAGCAGACAATGGCAGCCCCCGCCGCCATTGCCGAGAACACCTGAATGACAAGATTATTGATAGAATCCACCAGCGATACCGCCGAAATCGCCGCACTGCCTACATTGCTGACCATAACGGTATCCACCATTCCCATAAAGGAATTTAAAATCTGTTCTATAATAATCGGTAACAGCAAGGCAAATAATGCCCTGTTGTCAAACATAAGCCTGTTTTCCTCCCCATTCTCCCTCTCTGCTTCTGCTCTTAACTTCCGAAACATATTTTCTCCTCGTTTTAATCCTGTACGTAATGTGCAAAAAAGTCCTTCATTCGTGTGCAGGCTTCCGTCAGCGTATCCACATCCGGCAGATAGACAATTCTGAAATGATCCGGTGTATTCCAGTGGAAACCGCCGCCGTGCGTTACCAGAATTTTTTTCTCCTTTAAGAAATCCAGCGCAAATTTCTCATCATCTTTAATATGAAACTTTTTCATATCCATTTTCGGGAAAATGTAAAATGCCGCTTCCGGTTTTACCGCACTCACACCCGGAATATCATTTAACGCATTGTAAATGTATTCACGCTGTTCATACACCCTGCCTCCCGGCTCTAACATTTCTTTGGTCGAATCCAGCATCTCCAGTGCCTTTGGAATAACGGACTGTGTCGGTACATTTGCACAAAGGCGCATGGATGATAACAGGTTAATGCCCTCAATATAGCCCTTTGCACGGCTCTTGTCGCCGCTGATACACATCCAGCCGCAGCGGTAGCCCGCAATCAGATGGGACTTTGAAAGTCCGTTAAAGCTGACAACACATAAATCCGGTGCCAGTGAAGCAATGGAAATGTGCTGTTTGCCATCCATCACAAGTCGGTCATAGATTTCATCGGCAAAAATCAGCAGTTCATGCTCTCTTGCCAGTTCTACAATCTGCTCTAAGATTTCCTTTGGATATAATGCACCGGTCGGATTGTTCGGATTGATAATAACAATGCCTTTTGTCTTATCCGTAATTTTTTTACGCATATCCGCGATATCCGGATACCAGTTAGACTGTTCATCGCACAGGTAATGCACCGCTTTTCCGCCCGCAAGCGTAACCGATGCCGTCCACAGCGGGTAATCCGGTGACGGAACAAGTACTTCATCGCCGTTGTCAAGCAATCCGTTCATAGACAGTGTAATCAGCTCACTGACACCGTTTCCCGTATAAATGTCATTGACACCGACATTCGGGATATTTTTCTTTTTGCAGTATTCCACAATCGCCTGTCTGGATTTTAACAAGCCCCTGGAATCCGAATAGCCTTCCGCATTTTCCAGATTACCACGCATCATGTCTACCAGCTCCTGTGGTGCTTTAAAACCAAACGGCGCCGGATTTCCGATATTTAATTTTAAAATTTCAACGCCCTGCTCAATCATGCGGTTGGCTTCGTCCATGACCGGACCTCTGATGTCATAACAAACGTTGTCTAATTTTGATGATTTTGCAAATGTTCTCATTTTCTTTACGCCTTTCTTTTCATCATTCATTTTCCGGTGTCTTAAAAATTAATTCGATATCTGTAAATGTCACATCGGCATTTCTTGAAACAAACATTCCCGCATAAACGTTTTCTGCATCAATGCTGGTCAGCCGGAAGTCAAATCCGCCTGTTATGGTCTGTTCTTTGCCGAAGGTGCAGGCATATCCGTCCTGTGTGCTTTCTATCTGAAGTTCAACGACATCGCCCGGTTTGTATGCTCTGGTGCAGATTCCACCCTTCACCAGTTCACCGCTTTTTCTTGCAAAGCAGTTCCAGCACTGCGCCCCGTGTGTCAGCAAAAGCGGTGCCGCCGCTACATAATCTCCTAAAATATCTGCCGTCGTTTTATCCACATAACAGTCATCACGCACCATTAATCCAAAGGATACCTGATCATTTAAAAAATAATCGTGAATTACGGCTTTTGCCCGCAGAATAAACGGTCTGTCCGCCGGAATTTTTTTATAATACATCGCAATGCCGTCCGATACTGCCTCGATCTTTCCGCAGTTATTTTTGACTGCAATATGTACTGTATTTTCACCTGCCGGTTCTAACACAAAATGCTCTTTGGATACTTCTTCAAGCACATCGCCGAATACCGTACCCGAAAAGCCTGCCGCATCTTCCCAGAAACGGCTCTTTGGTAAATCCGAGGTAAATATAACCGGGTGATATTCAGGATTGGATACTAAATATTTACTACGGTCTAAGACTTCTTTTTCATCCGTATCCAAAATGTGTTCGGAAAGCCCTGCCACCTGCTGATTCTTTACTTCATTCAGACAAAGACACGCATTGACCCTTGCACCCCATACATTGGTGTGCGTATTATCCACGCTTGCCGCTTTATCAGACGTCCACGCATGTAAATACACCGTTTCGTCTTTTCCGAGTGTTTCATAAAGTGCCTTTGTCATCTTTGTCATATCCACAACCGGAAGTCCCAGTATTTTTCCAAGTTCCCGGACTGCCTGCGGATAATCTCCGCCCGGATACGTGCCAAAATCCTGTGTCACATGCAGATCCTGCGCATTCCATTCACCGGTTTTTGTTCTTCTGACAATCGGTGTGCATAAAATCACCTGACAGCCGGCTTTCTGTGCCGGTACAATATAATTATCATATAAAGATGCCGCAAATGAACCTGCCGTTTTATAGTCCCCCTGTGCTGAGGTGAAACGGGCTTCTTCCGTCTTTTCATCATTGTGTCCGAAGCCAATCAGCAAAAAGTCGCCTTTCTGCATACCGCCCGTCAATTCTTTATACTGTGGCTCTGTCGTATAGCTTTTACTGCTCCGCCCCGACAGTGCAATATTTTTCACTTCAACCGCATCATCTAAATACGCCGCCAGCTTTGTTCCGTATCCGTACCTCGGATAGTAATATTTATCGTTAAAACTGCTTAATGTTGAATCTCCGATAACCCATAAAACTTTTTTTCTTTCTTTCATGCTGTTCTCCAATTCCGCAGGCATTTCTGCTAATATGATTCATATATTCTACCACCGACATATCACACATTTCAATAGTCAATTGACCCGACTTTTGTGTATAATTCATTTTGTTTTTACATAGATTTATAAAAATATAACTGACCTGCCTGCCAAAGGAGATTTATGTGCGGAATAGCCGGATTTTTCGATGCTGACGCATCTTTTTTATCAAATGAAGAACAATATCAGATACTGCTTGCAAAAATGGGAAGGACTTTAAAACACCGCGGACCGGATGCCTCCGGCACACTGCTCTGCAACCGGTGCGGACTGGCACACCGCCGCCTTTCAATTATTGATATTACGGGCGGCGCACAGCCGATGTCAAAAATTTATTCGGACTACCACTATCACATTGTATACAATGGTGAAATTTATAATACAGATGATTTACGTCACAAACTCACCACCCTCGGGGTTCATTTTAAAACCACTTCAGACACGGAGGTTTTACTGCTGGGTTTCATTCACTTTGGACCGTCTTTTATTCAGGACGTGGATGGCATTTTTGCACTTGCCGTTTATGATGAACGCCACGAAACGCTGACACTATTTCGCGACTGCTTCGGTGTAAAGCCGCTTTTTTACACACAGACCGGAAACACTTTCGTTTTTGCTTCCGAATTAAAGGGACTTTTTTGCTATCCCGGCATTGCACCCGCTGTTGACAGTAACGGACTGAATGAAATTTTTTCCTTAGGTCCTGCCCACACGCCCGGCTGTGGTGTCTATAAAAATGTGCATGAGGTTCTGCCGGGTTCTTATTTAAGTGTTTCGCGTGCCGGTGTCCGAGAAACGACCTATTTCCGGCTGGAATCCCACCCACATGAAGATTCCTACGAAACAACCATTGCAACTGTCCGTGAACTGCTCACCGGTGCAATCCGCCGCCAGATGATTTCCGATGTTCCTATCTGTACTTTCCTTTCCGGAGGAATTGATTCCAGTCTGGTATCTTCCGTATGCGCAGGGGAGTTAAAAAAAGAAGGAAGACAGTTAAAGACCTTTTCCTTTGACTTTACGGACAATGAGAACTATTTTCAATCAAACAGTTTCCAGCCTTCCATGGATAAACCGTATGCCGCAAAAATGACTTCTTATTTAAACAGTCATCATACTTATCTGGAATGTACCAACCAGACACAGGCGGATTATCTTCTGCGTTCCGTAAAAGCGCACGACCTGCCGTGCATGGCAGACATTGATTCCTCGCTCCTTTATTTCTGCGAGCAGGTAAGCCACACGCACAAGGTTGTACTGACCGGTGAATGTGCCGATGAGGTATTCGGCGGCTATCCGTGGTTTCACCGGGAATCCATGTTAGACTGTGGCACTTTCCCATGGACACCGACCCTCGCCCCGCGGAAATCACTTTTAAATGCGGATTTTGCAAATACCCTGCGTATGGAAGATTATGTAAAAAATGCCTATGACCGCGCTGTCAGTGAAGTCGATATTCTCCCTATGGAAAATGAAACAGAAACGAGCCGCCGCCGTATCGGCTACTTAAGTATCAGATTTTTTATGCAGACACTGTTAAACCGCATGGACAGAACCAGCATGAACACGGGATTGGAAGCGCGTGTGCCGTTTGCCGACAAACAGCTTGTTTCCTACGTTTTTAACATCCCGTGGGAAATGAAAGCAAAAGGCGGACTGGTTAAAAATATTCTGCGCCAGTCTGCCGTGGGACTGCTGCCGGATGAAATTTTGTTCCGCAAAAAAAGTCCGTATCCCAAAACCTACAATCCGTACTATGAGAATCTGCTGTCTGCCCGCTTAAAAGAAGTACTATCCGACGGAAGCAGTCCGCTCCTGCCGCTCCTTGACCACACCGCCGTACAGAAGTTTTTAGACAATCCGAAAGACTACGGTCAGCCGTGGTACGGACAACTGATGGCGGGTCCGCAGATGACTGCCTATCTGTTGCAGATTCACTACTGGCTGACAGAGTACCATGTGACGATTTTATAGAATGATTTTATAGAATGATTTAATAAAGAAAATTAATTTTGACACAGTGAAATGTACCTGTTAAATATCTGTTAAACAGTTTAAAAATGTTTAAATGTCCCGGTCAAAGTGTTAAACGCACGTTTTTTAGAGAGCGCACGCTGACACTTTGACCGGGACATTTTTTATTCTTTGTAGCCCTTTTGGGGTTAATTTTCCTGTTTATTTCCCTGTCAAAACGGCGAAGCGATGACCGGCTGTATCTGCTTTCCCTGCAAAGCCGCTTCAATTGTATCCGGTATCTTTTCCACATGTGCTATCATGGAATGGTGCTTCTTTTCATAGTTATCCTGTCCAAACGGCACAAAATAAATATTTTTAATATTCATCAGCGTGCCGATATTTTTAAAATTCATGCCGAGCGCATCGTTGGTGGAAATTGAAATCACCAGTGGCTTTTCATTGCGCAGATGTGCTTTTGCCGCCATTAACACGGGCGTATCGGTAATGCCCGCTGCGAGCTTGGCAATCGTATTTCCGGTGCAAGGTGCAATCACCAGCGCATCCAGACTGCTTTTCGGCCCAATCGGTTCTGCTTTTGCAATGGTATCAATGACCTGCTCTCCTGTAATCTCACAGATTTTTTTGCGGAAATCTTCTGCTTTGCCAAACCGTGTATCCATATGTTGTACATTTTCGGAAAAAATAGGAATTACTCTCATTCCCGATGCGGTCAGTGTTTTGATAACACCTGTCATTTTATCAAAGGTGCAAAACGAGCCTGTTATGGCTATACCGATGGTCTTCTTTTCCATGCCGATTCTGCCTTTCTTTAATTGATATGTTGTTCAATGACTTTCATTAAAACTTCCGCCGAGCGCTTCGGCGCATATTTGCCCGGCAGACCGAGTGCCTGTACCGCATTCATTTTATTTGCCCGGCAATACTCAAAATCCGTTCCTCCGGGTCTGGAAGCAATGTCTATAATCGTCACTTCACCGCTTACATTTTCAAGTTCCTTAGACGTCAGCACTTTTTTAGGAACAGTATTAAAAATATACGCATACTCTTTTCCGTATTTCTGCAAATGCGGCAGTAACGGGAATGGCACGCTGTCAAATCCAAAAGCTTCCGCCTGTGCGCGTGCGCTTTCCTTTCGCTCTGCCACGGTCACACGGCTGTACATGCGCATGAGCCGGTCTGCCAGTACTTTTCCGCATCGTCCGTATCCTATTAAAAGACTTTTTGCACCGCACAGATTGATTGTACTGTGAAGAATCGCTTCCGCAACCGCACCTTCTGCCGTTGCCACCGCATTATGATACGCCGTGTCATCTTCCTGCATATACTCAACAAACTCCGGCACATTTTCCACCAAATTTTGTCCGGTTTCTTTTTTGGGCAGGTTACAGCCGAAAATGAGCTGTCCTCCATGCACGGAATCCGCCACCTGGTCATAATACGCCCTGCTGTCCGAAACCGGCAGAAGTACCGCATCATACTCTGCCGCATCAACCGGTGTCAGTGTCTGAATCCATTCTGTATGATGTCCCTGCTGTTCTAACATTTCTTTTAAATATTGCTGTCTGACATCGGTGCCCATCAGCAAAAATTTCTTTTTCATATGCGCCTCCCATTTCCCTATAATTTATCCTATGCCATAAGACCTGTCCTTGATTATACGCGCTTGAATTCCTTTCGGAAATAGGTTATACTATAATATAATTATTTTTACATTTTATATAGTTTTATAAAATGTTGTGGAGGGATTTTACATATGTCAATTACGGCTAAAGAATTAGCAAAACAACTGGGGCTTTCGCCGTCCGCTGTATCCATTGCTTTAAACAACAAGCCCGGAATCAGCACCGAAACACGAAAGAAAATTTTAGATGCGGCGCGCGTAAGCAACTACGACTTTTCAAAAATCGGAGAGAAAAAAACAACAGCCGGTACAATTTATTTTTTAATTTATATTAAAGACGGCGCGGTTGTTTATGAAAATCCGTTTATCACACAGGTTCAGGAAGGTATTGCCACCGCCTGCGCACAGCATGAATACAAACTGCTGGTACGGAATCTCTATGAAGAAGGGGACGTTTTAGAACAGTTAAACAACATCATTTATTCAAACTGTGCCGGACTGATTATTTTAGGAACGGAAATGCAGAAGCCTGATTTTATGTATCTGAAAAACCTGACTGTGCCGATTGTGCTTTTGGATACTTACTGCGACTTTCCGAATGTGGACTGCGTGATGATTAACAATATGCAGGGTGCTTTTAATGCAACGGTTCGTCTGATTCACAAGCACATCGGACAACCGGGATATTTACACTCCTCTTATCCGATTCATTCTTATGAGGAACGATGTGAGGGCTTTTACCGCGCACTGCGCAAAAACGGACTTCCGTCTTCCAAATCGGTTGTCCACCTGCTCTCACCTTCCGTAGAGGGCGCTTATGCAGATATGCTGGAACTGCTGGAACAAAACACACCGCTTGCTTCCTGTTATTTTGCAGACAATGACAACATCGCTATCGGCGCAATGAAAGCTTTTCAGCATAAAGGTTATAAAATACCGGCAGATATTTCGATTATCGGCTTTGACAATATGCCGTTAAGCACCAGTGTGATTCCGGCATTAAGCACAATTCACGTTCCGAAGCAGAATCTTGGCAAAACCGCTGCAGAACGACTGATTAATGTGATTGAATCGGATGAATACTATTCTGTGAAGATTGAAATTTCCGCGACGTATATTGCGCGGAAGTCGGTGATTTAAGAGGGCAGAAAACACCCCGCTATCTCAACGTTGGCACTTGACTTCGATAGCAGGGTGTTTTCTGTTGGTGGTGTGGTGGCTAAACGGGAATATAATGACCTTTTGCGTTTAATTAACCACATATGATTCATGCTAATGTTTCTTCTTGAACTTCGTAAATGCTTCTACTGCATTTTGTACTTTTCCGGCTTCTATATCATCATATCCCTTTTGTAATTTTGCATGAAGTTCTTCATCTGTCATTAAATCCATGTGAATTGTATCCGTGTTTTGGGGTAATGCTGCTGAAATATCTGTTTTACAGTTCAACCGGTTTTCCATTCTGAAAATAATATATATTTTCTTTTTTATAACCGTATTTTGAACCCGGAATACTTATATGCGGTTCAAACGTAAAATATTTTACCTCACTTATTCTTTGAGTATTACCCTTTTCTGTATACACACGGTCATTTTTATTTTTTACAATGGAATGTCCCAGATTCCCCATAAAATCGAGATTAACAAAACCAGCTTTTAAAATAATCTCATTAATATGATAATAAAGTTCCTCAAATGTAGTTTCTATATTTACAAACTCTGTTAATTCATGATGAAGCCGGTCTTCCATTTGTAAACCTTTTCTCCATTCTTCATTTAATATTTCACGTTTATCGACTACCACACTATTTTCCAATATGATTGTTCTCGCATAATCCCCCCAAATATTTTCACACTGCGGACTTAAATCAATCGTTACAATATCATTTTCCGCAATCGTTCTGTCACTTGTAACATATTTCTTTCCCGACACCGATACTGTTGTTTCATCTCCTGCAAAAACAAACGCACCAATATCCCAATACCAAAAAGAATCTGCGCCTAACTCTAGCATTTTCCGTTCACATAAATCTCTTAAATCCAACAGATTCATACCCGGTTTTATTATCGTCTTTGCATATTCAATCGTTTTCTTTGCTATCTGCTGTACCTCGCTATACTCCATAAATAACCTCCTCTGTTTTTTTCGTGTTTACTTAATATTTTACTTTATTATATCATAATCAATTTGCAAATAAAATCACTTATATTGGCAGTTACAAATTATGACCGCAAGTATTTAACTTTTTTATCAAATAATTAAATAATTTTAACAGCCTTATAAAAACAATTAAAAAAGCCGCGCCCCAGTGGTATTCCACCACCAAACCGCAGCCTTTTATTCATTTATTCAGTTGGTTTACTTACTTATTTAATGACTTTAAAACAGCATTGCTTAATGAACCGACTGTCTTGTTGTAGTAATCCATACCTTCATCTACTGTCATGTAACCCAAAGCTACCTGTGCAATAACATATGTTCTTGCTGTGTTAATATCACCGATATTATTAGATAACTCTGATGTCATCGGAAGCGGTACGGCTACCTGAGAGTTTTCAGCGAAGAATTCACCGTTTTCTCTTGCAACTTCAGGAATTAAGGATTCACCTACATAACCATTTGTGAAGTTTGCAATAGAAAGGATTGGGTCAATGTGGTTCTTTGTCTGCCACTGATCCGGTTTTTCAATACCCGGAAGGTAATGGAACTGTCCTTCTGTGTATGTCTTTGGCTGGTCTTCCTTCTTCTCTACCGTAACAGTTTCTGCCTTGTCATCCCAGTGTGTACCCTTTGCACCGTGTGTCCAAAGCATCTGTACATCGCCGCCGTCTAACATCTTATCAATGAAATACTTAAAGATTCCTTCCGGATTCTTTGCGGCTGATGTGATACACCAGCATGGTGCGATTCTTTCTGTATACGCACCCAGTTCTTTGATTGGCTTAATGGCAATAAGTTCATCGTCCAAGCCCTTGTTTGCAAGGTTTGTCTTTAACGTATTTGCCCATGTACCTGCCCAGTATGTAAATACACCGGTTTCTGTTGACGGGTCTGTTGAATAGAACTTATCTCTTGCATTGGCTGTTGAGTTATTTACGGATTCCTTATCAATAACACCGTCATTTACGGCTGTCTGGATTCTTTGAAGAGCTTCTTTCATTTCCTGCTGGGCAAATCCATCTACATATTTTCCTGAAGTATCCTTGTAGAAAGTATACTGTGCTTTCTGATAAAATTCAGGCAGATAGTTTGTATTCGGTGCTTCCGGATGGATAAAACCAGGAGAAGAAATAACATAATGTCCCATTGTCTGTGCCATCTGCTTTAAATAGCCGTAATATGTATTAAAATCCATCTGTACATCTTTTACCTTGGAAGCATCAATGCCTGCCTTGTCAAGCCATGCTTTCTTTACATATGTACAACATCCGTTACCACGGTAAAGAGATAATCCGTACATTGCCTTTGTTCCATCTTCACCGTTTACCATCAGTGCGGAAAGAACATTGTCGGCTGTGCTGATTAATCTTCCGGAATTCTTTGTTTCTGAATGTTCCCATGCATCTGTCATATTCCAAAGGAAACCGTTTGATGCATACAGTGCATAATAATCAGATGAAAGCAGTACAACGTCCGGCATGGTATCGTCTGAGTTAAATGCATTGGCTACGGCATCATAGTAGCTTGCATGGTCAGGACGTGTCCATTTAATATCAAGTCCTGTTGCTTCATTTAACTGTTTGTAAAATGCCTCTGCTCCATTTGTTTCTGTAACAACTGTACCATCACACATTACGGTAAATGTATCCGGCTTTGTTACTTCTTTGTTTTCTGATGTTCCCTGGCTTGTTGTTCCTTTACTGCTTCCGCAGGCTACCAGTCCGAGCACAGACGTTACGGTAAGACCTACCGCAGTAAGCTTTTTCACTGTTTTTCTCATAAAACACCCTCCAATTAGTTTTATTTTGTAAAAAGTTTTATAGGTTTATGATGATGTATTGGTTAGGTACATCATATTGTGTATTATATGTGCAGATTGTACTAAATGAAATACATTTTTTAGTAGATTTACTAAATTTTTACCTAAATTGCAAACCATTTTTACAAATCTCATTTATGAAAGTGCTTTAAAAAACGAAATTACGGTGTCAGATAGTTTTCACGGATATGCTGTTCCCTTGCTTTAACCTCCGCTTCAAACTCCCTTGCCGACATCAAAAGGCACCCCTGCCCACGGATAATCACCTGTTCAAGCCCGTCCGAGGTTGCAACCGTGACTTTATATTTTCTGCCATTTTCATGTGCAAATTTTTCAATATAAGCATCTGCCGTTTCAGCTTCTTTTGTGTAGACCACATGAATATTGTAATAATCCGTAAACTCTGTCACATGTCCTTTCACACGATACGCATCAAATACAACAATCAGCTCACACTGGCGGCTTCCCTGATAATTGCACAAAATGTCCAAAAGCCGGCCTCTCGCACTGTCAATATTGACAGCCGCCAGCTCCTTTAATTCCTGCCATGCAAAAATAATGTTATAGCCGTCTACTAAAAGATATTCCTTCTGCGCCGGCTGGTCGTAGCTGCGCACTGTCATTCCCGAAGTCTTTGGCAGTGTATCCACGCGGGTAATCGTTCTTTTTTTCGTACCGGTACGCGGCATGGACTTACCCCTTTTATTGGCATAATAGGTCTGGCGTAAAATCTCATCAATTTCTTCCGTGCCAATCCACTCATCCGACACGCTTCTTGCAGCGGCTTTCTGCGGCTGCATCTCGTCTTTACGCTTTTCCTTTAAAATGCTTTCAAGATGCATATACTCCGGCACTTCCTGCCAGCCGACTACAAACCCCGAACCATGCGCACAAAAGACAGAATCCGCCGGATTGTCCAAATCCCGTTGTGCAATGTAGCCGCATGTTTTTAAAACTTCATTCTGATTGTGACAGACTTCATAACCTTTCAGGTTACAGAACAACCTGCCTGTACCCTTGCTGTAGGCAACCACTTCTTTATAATAGTCTTTCATCGTAGAAACCGGGGCTTCTCCCGTAATCACTGCCATGCCTGCTTCGTGTGTCTGCTGTAACGCAAATGTGCCGCACATCCTTTCAATATCCGTCATTGCCCTGCCGACTGCCGTTTCCGGAATTTCCAGCCTGAATTCATAATACGGCTCTAACAGCACACTTTCTGCCTGCATTAAGCCCTGCCGCACCGCACGGTATGTCGCCTGTCTGAAATCGCCGCCTTCAGTGTGCTTCTGGTGTGCCCTTCCCGCCTTTAACGTAATCTTCATATCGGTAATAACACTGCCGGTCAGCACACCTAAATGTTCTTTTTCATACAAATGCGTCAACACCAGTCTCTGCCAGTTTTTATCGAGCTGTTCCTCACTGCAGTCTGCGGCAAAGACAAGCCCGCTTCCCCGCGGCAGCGGTTCTAAAAGTAAATGAACCTCCGCATAGTGGCGCAGTGGTTCAAAATGTCCTACACCCTCTACCGTATTTTGAATGGTTTCTTTATAGACAATGCTTCCCGTTCCGAATTCCACGCTGACACCAAACCGCTCCTGTATCAGGCTTTTTAAAATTTCAATCTGGACTTCTCCCATCACCTGTACATATATCTGTTGTAATTTTTCATTCCATACAATATGTAACTGTGGTTCTTCTTCCTCTAACTCCCGCAGCCTCGGTAAAACAACCGCCGCATCACAGCCTGCCGGAAGTTCAATACAATACGTAAGCACCGGCTCTAAAAACGGAACAACCGTCCCTGCCTGTGTGCCAAGCCCCTGTCCCGGATACGTCTTTGTCAGTCCCGTTACCGCACAGACCACACCGGCTTGCACCTGCGCCGGTGCGGTATATTTTTCACCGGAATAAATGCGGATTTGATTAACCTTTTCCGACCATTTTTCCGAATCTTTTCCGCCGCTTAACAATTCTTTATTCTTTAAAATGCCGCCGGTCAGCTTCATATACGTCAGACGCGCGCCCTGCTCATCTCTTGCGATTTTAAATACACGCGCCCCAAACTCCCTGGTATATACCGGCTGTTTTGCATACAGTGTCACCGCTTCAAGCAGTTCCTTTACACCGGTCATTTTTAATGCCGAACCGAAAAAGCACGGAAAAAGCTCTCTTGATGCAATCAGTTCTTTGATAACGTCCGTTTCAATACTGCCTGTATACAGATAATCATTTAATACTGATTCATCACAAAGCGCCACATTTTCAAAGAATTCTTCCGGATTGTCGTCTTTTTTTGAAAAATCCACACACGAAACACTAAACTCCCGCTGTAACTGTGATAAAACCACCTGTTTGTCCGTTCCCGGCTGGTCCATTTTGTTGACAAATAAAAATACCGGGATTTTATACCGGTTTAACAGACGCCACAATGTCCGTGTATGCCCCTGTATGCCATCTGCGCCGCTGACAACCAGAATGGCGTAATCCAGTACCTGTAATGTCCGCTCCATTTCTGCCGAAAAATCCACATGTCCCGGCGTATCTAACAGCGTTATCTCACAGTCATTCCAATAAATCTGCGCCTGCTTTGAAAAAATCGTAATACCGCGCGTCCGCTCCAGTTCAAAATTATCAAAATATGCATCTTTATTATCTACTCTGCCGACTTTACGGATACTTCCCCCTGTATACAAAAGCCCCTCTGACAAGGTCGTCTTTCCCGCATCTACATGGGCAAGGACTGCCATACAGAATCTTTTTATTTTATGTTCCTGCTGATTCATTCTTCTGCACCCTGCTCTTTCCTGTGAATATAATGTACATTACATTCTATCATGCACGCAAAATGTCTGCAATCCCTCATTCATTTGCGGAATTGCAGACATTTACCCTCATATTTTATTTTCTTTTATCTGGTTTTTACACTGCGGCTGCCTTGTCTAAAATTTCATTTAATGCAGCCTGGCTGCTTGTGTGGCATCTGATAATATTCGCATTGGCGCGTTCAGCTTCAACAACTGCGCAGCGCGCCATTTTATGCGACACCGTATTGGTAAATAAAATCACCAGATCCGGGCTTCCAATCTGGCTTGACAGATTTGCACTCATCTGTGTAAATACCTTCGCCTTACATTTATGTTCTTTACAGATTTTCTTGTATTGACTGACCATTCGGTCATGTCCCCCAACAATTACAACACTCATGCTTTCTCCTTATCTGACTAGACAAGCTGGCTTCCCAGCTTTTCACAAGCCGCTATTGCTTCATCATCCGGTGCTTCCATGCAGATAACGCCTTCTCCTCCAACAATTTCTGCACCTGCTGCTTTCATTCTTTCTTCCCAGTCTCTCATCCACTGACCGTCACCCCAGCCATAAGAACCGAATAAACCGATTTTCTTGCCGGATACACTCTTTTCAAGTTCTTCCACAAAAGGTTCCATTTCCGATTCCTCAAGAACCTCTGCACCCATTGCCGGGCATCCTAATGCAAATACAGCTTCACCCGCTAAATCCTGTGGTGTAATATCCGATACCGCAACACATTCCGCGCTGCCGCCTGCCGCTGTGATTCCTTTTGCAACTGCCTCTGCCATTGTCTGTGTGTTGCCTGTCTGTGACCAATAAACTACTTTTGCCATGTTCATCCTCATTTCCTGCACTGGTTTGTGCATATTTTTTTGTCTGCTTCCTTTAGATAACTGCTTCCCGCAGTTCCTCATAATGAAACATCATTATTATTTCCTGAATATCCATTCCGTATGACAGCAGCCGTATCATCTGTTCTTTTGCCTGTTCAAAACATCCAAACAAATCCACCTTCTGCTGTAAATCAGAATAAACCTTCCAATAGCCTGTATAGAGAAAATTCCTGCCCCGGTTGTTAATAAAGCCTTTTACATCTTCCAACGGATATCCTAAAAGCACACCCATTTCATGTGGAAAATCCTTTGTTGTACACAGATTGTCGCAGTAACGCTTTTTGAATAAATCCAAAACATCTTCTACCGCAAACTGTGTGTATCCGTAGGATTTTAAAAATGTTCTCGTATCCGCTTCTAAAAGCTGCTGCTGTAATTCCTGCTCCTTGTACAGCAGAAGAATGACTTTTTCATCTGTCTGCCGCAGCAGATAACAGGAAATATCCGTTTCCATTAACACCTCAAGTATACGCGGATAAAACGCCCGGCTTACACTTAACATATTGGAAACCTTTAATCCGGCAAGCACCGGTGCACATTGCAGAACCATCTGCAAATCCACTGTACTGCTGTCGATTTTCTGCACAAGCTTTAAAATCTCCCGGCTCATACTTTCTCCTCCATATAAAACCATAGTCAGTTTTATCTAACCTCTTTACAATGGTTAGTATACACTAACTCGTTGTATCCGTCAAGTATCTTTTTATTATTTTTTATGTGCAGTCCGGTATCTGCACAAAAAAAGGTCCGGACGATTTCTCACCATCCGGACCTTTTTTTGTGTGTACCGCATTTTTACACACTCAGCTTTTTATCCATTAACCATGCTGATGCCACATACAGCACTGTGTTAATAACAAGGAAGAAAAGAATTTCCACACTGCTTTGCATTACCTGTGAAGATTTGCTTATCGCATTTAAAATTGCATTATCGGCACTTACAACTCCCCAGAAGCATAAAATATATGCCACAAAAACGATAAATGAGGTCAGCTTAGTTTTATGCACCAGTGTATATATCAGCGTTTCCACAAAATATCCAAGCACTACAATAAATACCCATGTAACAAAAACCGTCAAAATCGTCTGTACTACAAAACCCCAGTCCACTCTGACAGAATAATTAATTTCTAAAATGTTCTGGACCAGTGTCATCAGTTCTCTGACACTGCTGTACTTTATCAGGAAAACCGAACCGCACAACACCGCCACGATACCGTAAATCAGCATGGTAAAAAATATTTGCAGTACCGCCGAAATCATTTTTGCACCGAGAATCTCATAGGAAGACTTCGGAACAAGAAACAGCATATAACTCTGTTTGGTCTTTAAATCCTTATCATATACGCTCAAGCTTTCTACCGCCACATACAATCCCGCAAAAACCATAACGGTAAATATCAGCATGGTTGCGATTGCCGCATGGGTTTCCTTATCTATCACGCACGCAATTCCGAAATACAGTGTCAGTACCCCTAATATTGCCGCAATGATTATTTTTGAAAACATCTGCTTTTTAAATTCATACTTCATCAGCTTTAACATACTCTTAACCTCTCTTTCCGTCCTTACGCATATATTTCCTTATAAAGTTCTACAATCGATTTACTGTGCTGTTCCCGAAGCTGTTCTGCTTCTCCCTGCAAAATGTTTCTGCCCTCTTTGATAAAAATGACTGAATCCACGACCGCTTCAAGCCCATCGACCAGATGACTTGAAATCACCACGGTACTTTCATCATCAACAGCATTTATAATGGTTGTAATAATCTTTTCCCTTGCAATAATGTCAATGCCGTTTAACGGTTCGTCTAACAGATAGAGCTTTGCTGCTCTTGCAAGGGTTGCCGCAATCTTTAGTTTGGCTGCCATACCGGAAGAAAGTTTATTGGCTTTATCTTCCATTCGCAGCTCCATATCCGCAATCAGCTTTGTGTATTTTTCCATATCAAAATCCTCAAAAAAGTCCTGATAATATACTCCTACATCCTTGACCGTCATAAAGGAGTAAAAAAAGCTCTCAGTCGGCAGATAGGCAATTTCTCTTTTGGACTGCACGCCTATCGGCTCATTTTCATAAAGAATCGTTCCGCTTGTCGGCTTTACAAGCCCTGCAATCATCTTCATAAACGTCGTCTTTCCACTCCCGTTCGGTCCTAAAAGAGCATAAATCCTGCCGTTTTCCAGTGACAGGCTGATATTCTCCACCGCTGTCTTATTAAAATACATTTTCTTAACATCTGAACAATTTAACATAAATTCCTCTCCAATCTACAATCAATTTATTTGCGGCACTTGTGGCGCAAATAGCTGTGTGAAAAATTTTAATTTATGATTTTTCACACTTCCCTCCATTCCGCATTTCCGCTTTACTTCTTTTAAAATTTCGCCGACACCTCTGCCAGCAGTTCCTCTTTGCTGTATCCTAAATCCTGCATTTCTTTGACAAAATTCCTGATAAATTCCTGTGCCATCTCCTCCCGCATAGATTTAAATACGGCTGCATCCTCGGTTACAAATGTTCCAAGTCCTCTTTTGGTATAGCACATATTCTGAAGTTCCATCTCTTTATAAACCCTCCCCGCTGTATTCGGATTAATGTGATATAAAACCGCCAGTTCTCTTGTGGATGGCAGTTTCGCACCCATTGGAAGCTTTCCTGTGATAATATCCTTTTTTATCTGATTGATAACCTGAATGTAAATTGGGATATTATTTTCAAATTCCATTCATTGTCCTCCTTTCTTTCGTGTATCAGTGAACTAGTTATATAGTACACTATGATGATAGTGTTGTCAACGTTTTTTTTATTCTTCTGCCGCTTTATGCAAAAAAGATTCATACAAAAAAAGCACCGAAACAGCCGCTGTTACTGTTTCGGTGCTTTTTAAAGTTATTTATAGAGCACCACAACGTCCTCCGGCTCGATAAACGTCTTTCCGTCCGGGATAATATTGCGTTCATTTCTCTTAATCAGCGCAATCAGGACATTTTCCGGAAGATTTAGGTCCTCGATTCTTTGGTTGCCCCACGGATGATTTTTGTCAATAAAAATTTCTTCCAGTCCTTCGTCATCATCCGGGTTATAGGTCGGCACGCTCAAAATCAGGCTGTCCCCTGCCAGAATCTGCGTATTGCCGCGTGTGATAATCGTTTCGTCATCACGCTTAATCATGAGCGCCAATGCGCCTGTCGGCATATGTACCTCGCTGATATGCTTATTTTCCCAGTTATGCCCCTTTGGAATATACATACGCATCAGCGTAATTGCCGATTCTTCCTGATAGTCATTAAATGTCTTCTGGACATCTGCCTTATCATCAATCATATCCAGTTTCCGTGAAACATACGGAAGCAGTGTGCCCTGTACCGCAACAGATAACAGCGAAATCATAAAGACAATGTGAAATAAATCCCTTGAAATGTCATTGCCCGCAGCCATAGCAAATATCGAGAATACAATTGATGAAGCACCTCTAAGCCCTGCCCACGAAACGAGCAGACACTGATTCAGCGAGCAGTGAAATGGTTTTAATATCAGCAGCACCGTCACCGGTCTTGCAATCAGCAGGATAAACAGTGCAATCACAATCGCTGTCCCCATGATGTACGGAAATTTATGCGGAAAGGACAACAATCCCAGGAAAAAGAAAATCACAAACGGGGATAATCCCGTCGCTCCGTCAAAAAACGGAATAATTTCGATTTTATTGCGGGTACTGCTATTTCCCATAAGAATCCCCAAAAGGGAGATACTTAAAGAT
>ENA-OQKP01000769-OQKP01000769.1-human-gut-metagenome-genome-assembly--contig:-NODE-769-length-21139-cov-5.816343_pt1 | contig 21139 bp, 20 predicted proteins | sample MGYA00242780_ERZ504802 | MGnify/ENA primary metagenome ERZ504802 (study PRJEB26092, sample SAMD00036406) | human gut metagenome | host: Homo sapiens | study: EMG produced TPA metagenomics assembly of... | reverse complement strand
CTTATGCAAGACCGTGATCCAGTGCTTTCTTCAGTGCTTTTCCTGTATAATCCTTCTCTACAGCTATCTGACAAGTAGTTCCCTTGCCAGCCTGATACTCACTACGTACAGTGTGGCCTGGTGCCTTAGGAGCGATCATGGTAACATCTACATTCTTTGGTGGCTTGATGCATCCGAAATGGATATTGAAGCCATGTGCGAACATCAGCATATCGCCATCCTTTAAGTTTGGCTCGATGTCCTTCTTGTACATATCTGCCTGCAGCTCATCGTTGATCAGGATCATGATGATATCTGCTCTCTTTGCAGCCTCAGCTGCTGTATATACAGTAAAGCCCTGCTCTTCTGCTCTCTTCCAGGAGCGGCTTCCCTCATACAGACCGATGATAACATCGCATCCGGACTCCTTTAAGTTTAATGCATGTGCATGTCCCTGGCTGCCGTAACCAATAACAGCAATTGTCTTGCCCTCTAACATTGAAAGGTTACAGTCTTCCTGATAATAAATCTTTGCCATAGCGTTTTTTCCTCCTACTATCGTATAAAAACTTATAACCAGCAGATTCACTGGCGTATTTATGTTAAGACAGCAAGTCCGACGCCTCTCTGTTCGCCTTTGGCTGCCCCCTTAAGCTCTTTAAACACTTTGCCTTATGGCAAAACGCGGATATCTTCACTGCCACGCTCCAGTCCGGTCAGTCCGGTACGTGCCAGTTCCAGAATCTCATAATCCTCTAACAGATTAATGAGGGCATCCAGTTTTGACTGGTCACCTGTAAGCATAACAGTCAGGGAATCTTTCCCAACATCCACAATGGTTGCACGGAATATGCTTGAAATAGCACTGACCGCCTGACGGTCGTTTGCTCCGGCTCTTACCTTGATCATCATAAGTTCTCTGTATACAGAGCAGTCCGGGCGGAGTTCCTTAATATCTCTCACATCTTCCAGCTTGTTTAACTGATTCTTGATCTGTTCAAGAACAGTCTGGTCTCCCAGAGACACAACAGTCATTCTGGAATACCTTGGGTCTGCAGTAACACCTACTGTCAGGCTCTCAATATTATATCCACGGCGGCTGAACATACCCGCTACACGGGACAGAACGCCTGCCGTATTATCCACTAACAATGATAACACGATTCTGTCATTCATCATATCATTTGCCTCCATATCAGTCCGCCGCGAAATCATCACTGCTCTTTTTCCCTGCTGTATAAGCAGAGACAGCAAACAACGCTTTGGCGTCCCACATATTAGTTTTTATAATAACAACCATTACCCACTTTGTCAATTGCCTAATAGTAATGGATATTATGCCTTCTGGTTATGATAAAAGCATTTTTCTCAGTTCGTTAATACTTGCAGCTATATAAGCAGCCTGACATTCTTCCATTTCTTTTCTATCCCCATAACCAAACAGCACACCTACGCATTCAAGTCCCTGCTCTCTGGCCCCTAATACATCATGCTCTCTGTCTCCTATCATAAGCACTTTCTCTTTTTTATCAGAAAGACCACAGGTATCTAAAACGTATCGGATCACATTACCCTTCCGCACACGGGTCTCTTCCAGATCAGCGCCGCCAATAAATTCAAAATAAGAAGCAAGTCCAAAATGTTCCATTATCTGTTTTGCGAAAACTTCCGGTTTGGAAGTAGCAAGATATAATTTCTTTCCTGCTGCCTTTAATTCTCCCAGCATCTTTGGAATCCCAGGAAATACTTTATTCTGGCTCCAGCCTTTGTCTGAAAAATACTCACGGTAAACCTGAATAGCCTCCTTTGCCTGTGCCTCAGGAAAATCATAATATTTCTGAAAGCTGTCTTTCAATGGCGGGCCGATAAACGGACATAAACTGTCCAGGTCATCTACCTGGATGCCGTAGTGTTTTAATGCATACTGAACTGCTTTTGTGATCCCTTCTTTTGGATCTGTCAGTGTCCCGTCCAGATCAAAAAGCAGATAATCTTTATTTTTCATATTGTAAAATCCTTTCTGAATATCTTTTGACTGCAATGATACATTTTAGTCGAAAAGTGTTCCGTCTTTAAAAGCCTTCATCATTTCATGTCCTACACTGATGTAAGGCGGATATTCTACGATTTCATCTTTTGTAAACCAACCGGCTTCTGCCAGTTCATCCTCCTCCAGCCGGATCGTATCATCTCCATCCAGCTCTGCTGTAAAACCGATCATTACTGAATCAGAAAATGACCATGGCTGGCTTTTATAGTAACGGATGTTTTTTACTTTTAATCCCACTTCTTCCATCACTTCCCGGCGAACACATTCTTCAAAGGTCTCTCCCACTTCTACGTATCCTGCGATCAAAGCATATCTGTGATAGGTTCCTCTTGCATACCGGGACATAAGAAGTTTATCGCCGTTACGAATTGCTACGATCACTGCCGGACAGATCTTCGGATATTCTGTGTGCCCGCAGGAAGAACAAACCATAGAACGTTCGGTAGTTCCAGGTCTCATTTTACTGCCGCAGCAGCCGCAGAACCGTCTGCTTTCTCTCCAACGGTAAATCTGGCTTCCTGTAATGCCTGCAAATGCCTGAAAGCCTGGTTCCAATTCCCGAAAAATCTGCATTCCCTCCAGATAGTAACTTCCAAATTCCGGAACTTTGATGTCATCCACAAGATAATAGCCCCGTTCTCCAATAGAAAACAGATAATACGCCTTTTCCCGGCAGTCTTCTTCTGAAAGAAAATCCTGGAATACAGGAATCCTATATCCTTCTTTTTCTTTTAAAAGCATTACCTTGTTATACTCATAGTGCAGCATGTAATCTGTTAGTTCCGGCTTCCTGTCTTTATAAGCCGGATCATATTTATAAGGGATTTCCTGTATCATTTCATGTATTCTCCTTTTTGCATACCGGGAATCTTTCATTTTCCCCTTTTATATCATCTGCGAAATAATTTTCTTCCATCTATACGGCGCAGAGCGCTGAAGAAAAAGTAATAAATAACAAATGCAATGGATGTGATCGTCCATGACAGCGGATAACAGAACGCAGCCGCCAGAATGGATCTGTACTGAGGCAGGAAAAACAGGATCCATATAACTCTCAGACAACATACACCCACACAAGTCATGATCAACGGCATCCAGGCATCTCCTACGCCTCGCAGCGTACCTGACAATATCTCTATTGTGATATAAGTAATAAGAGTCGGCACCAGGAAATGGATCAGACTTAAACCGATCTCCTGTACCTGCGCATCTGAAGTAAACAGATCAATAAGCAGATATCCTTTTAAATATAATAAAGCTGATACAATGGCTGTCATGATCGTTCCAATGAGCATACAGGCGCCTGCGCCTTTTCGTACACGGTCCATGCGGCCAGCACCATAGTTTTGTCCTACAAAGGTAGTAACAGAAATGCCCAGGGCATTGATCATCATCCAGTAAAGGCCATCTACTTTACCATAGGTAGCCCAGGCAGTTACATTATCCGTTCCAAGGGTATTTACACCTGACTGGATAATGATATTGGAGATATTATACATAACCGACTGCATGCCAGCGGGAATACCGATGCGGACGATCCTCTGAAGCATACGGCCATCAATGCGCACCTTGCTCCATACCAGTTTGTACATATCATCTGTATGAGTCAGCGCATAAACTACCATACATGCACTGAAAAACTGGGAACTGATGGTGGCAATGGCTGCTCCTGCAACACCCAGACGCAGTCCTGCTACCAGGATCAGGTCTAAAAGGATATTGACCATGCAGCTTCCGATCAGAAAATATAAAGGGCGTTTGGAATCTCCCACTGCGCGAAGAATGCCGGCACCCATATTATAGATCAGGTTCGGTATCATCCCCAGGAAATAAATGCGGATGTATACAACTGCATATGTAAGCACATCTTCTGGTGTATGCATGGCTGAAAGTGCCATGTGGGCGAAAAGAATGCCAATCACCATAAATAATACACCACCCATCAGGGAAAAGGCAACTGCTGTATGCACAGCCCAGTGAACTTTATCTGGTTTTCTTGCACCGTAAAACTGAGAAATAACTACGGTAGCGCCGCTGGAAAGGCCTACAAAAAAGCCTACCAGCAGATTGATCAAAGTACTGGTAGTACCGCCAACTGCTGCCAGAGCCTGCTTTCCAACAAAACGGCCCACTACCACTGCATCTGCCGTATTGTAAAGCTGCTGAAAGAATGTGCCAAATAAAATAGGGAAAAAGAACAGTAACAGCTGACCAAAGATACTTCCCTGGGTGATCTTATTTTCTTTTATCTTTGTTTCCTTTAATTTTGTTTCTTCTGCCTTTATTTCTTTTGTCTCTCCTGTATTTGTTTTTCCTACGTTCATTACTTTTCTCCCAGTTTTTTCCAGTTTTTACAGAAAAGGATACCCACCAGTCGATACAACACTTCACTGATGGGCACCCATTTCATTATGTTTCCAAATAAACGCCTGTTTCAACTCTTATTTTTATTATTTATTATCTTCTTTAGACGCAATTTCAGAAATAGATTTTACAAGGCCTGCGATCCCCTGGATATCTGAAGGAATGATGATCTTGTTTGCCTTTCCATCGGCAGCTGCCTGAAATGCTTCCAGACTCTTAAGCTGGAGTACTGCCTGGTCTGCACCAGCCTCCTTAATATAGCGGATACCGTCTGCAGTTGCACGCTGTACGGCTCGGATTGCTTCTGCCTGACCTTCTGCTTCCTTGATCTTCTTTTCCTTTTCTGCTTCTGCACGAAGGATCGCTGCTTCTTTTTCTGCCTCTGCATTTAAGACTGCAGACTCTTTGTTTCCCTCTGCAACCAGGATCATGGACTTCTTTTCTCCTTCTGCACGAAGGATCGCTTCTCGGCGTTCACGTTCTGCCTTCATCTGCTTTTCCATAGCTTCCTGGATCGCTGCAGGAGGTTCAATGTTCTTAAGCTCTACTCTGGTCACCTTGATTCCCCATGGATCCGTAGCAATATCCAAAGATTCCTGCATCTTTGCGTTGATCGTCTCTCTGGAAGTCAGTGTCTCATCTAATTCCAGCTCACCAATGATATTTCTCAAGGTGGTGGCAGTCAGGTTTTCAATCGCCAAAATCGGGCGTTCCACGCCATATGCATAAGACTTTGGATCCGTAATGTAAAAGAATACAACCGTATCGATCTGCATGGTAACATTATCCTTGGTGATAACCGGCTGGGGCGGGAAATCTTCTACCTGCTCCTTTAAATTGACTTTCTTGGCCACTCTGTCAATAAACGGCACCATAAAATGAATTCCTACGCCATATGTTCCCAGATAACCGCCTAAACGCTCCACTACCAGCGCCTGTGCCTGTGGAACAATGCGGATGCAGGATACAAGGATGAAAATAATGAATACCACTAAAATAAGAAACATCAAAAAACCTCCTATCAGCATATTGGACCTCCTGAAATTTTCCATAATACCAGGCTCCTGATATCATGTATAATTTGTATGAATATAGTTTATCATATTTCCAATTTTATTCAATCAAGGATTGTAAAAGTGATGAATTCTTAATATAATCGTAAGCGTTAATACTTTTAATTACAACATAACAAGGAGATATTGGTATGAAAAAAATCCTGCTGTTAGGAACAGGCGGCACCATCGCCTGCAAACGTACACCAGACGGTTTAAAACCGGTCATTACATCAGAAGAGATCTTAACTTACGTGCCGGACAGCCGTCACTATTGCGAGATTGACAGTATCCAGATTTTAAATATCGACAGTACAAATATACAGTCTTCTCACTGGCTGGCAGTGGCAAAGGCCATTGAAGAGCGTTATGAGGAATACGACGGTTTTGTGATCACCCATGGAACTGATACCATGGCTTACACTGCTGCTGCACTTTCCTATCTGATCCAGAATTCCCCAAAACCGATCGTTATTACCGGTGCACAGAAACCTATTGATATGGAAAATACTGACGCCCGTACCAATCTGGCAGACAGTCTGCGTTTTGCCTCCCACGACAAAGCTCACGGAGTGAATATCGTATTTGACGGCAAGGTGATCGCAGGAACCAGAGGCAAAAAGGAACGCACCAAAAGCTACAATGCTTTTTCCAGCATTAATTTCCCTTATATCGCCATTATCCAGGAAGATCATATCCTGTTTTATTTAGATGATAAAGCCCAGGTAACAGAACCATTGACATTTTACCATCAGATGGATTCCAGCGTAGGACTGATGAAACTGATTCCTTCTGCTGATGCTTCTCTTTTAGACTATATGGCAGCCCACTATGATGCTGTGATCATTGAATCCTTTGGCGTCGGCGGCCTTCCTTCTTATGATGGCGGCGGAGACTATTACCGTGCGGTAGCTCACTGGATCAATCTTGGAAAGACTGTGATCATGACCACTCAGGTTACCAATGAAGGAAGCAACATGTCTGTTTACGAAGTAGGTAAGAAGATCAAGAGGGAATTCGGCCTGTTAGAAGCGTATGATATGACTCTGGAGGCAGCTGTCACCAAGATCATGTGGATCCTTACACAGACCAAAGAACCTGCAAAAGTACGTGAACTTTTCTACCAGACGATCAACCATGATATCCTTTGGAAGTCTTCCTAATAACTTTACTTTTTTATATTTCCTGTTATAATAGACGGTCAGTCTTCTTATATTTTTAAGGCAGACTGCCTGTTTTAATGTATTTTATTATACATTGGGAGTTGTTATATGAACGAAAGAATCTTACAATTTAAAGCCGGATTAAAAGACGGGGTTCCCATTGGACTAGGTTATCTGGCTGTTTCTTTTACTTTTGGCATTATGGCAAAAGGTGCCGGACTTACTATACTGGAAGCGGTGGTACTGTCTCTTACTAATCTGACCAGTGCTGGCCAGTTCGCAGGCCTTGGCATCATCACCGCCGGTTCTTCTCTGGTAGAAATGGCTCTGGCTCAGCTGATCATCAACCTGCGCTACTGCCTTATGTCCTGCTCCCTTTCTCAGAAACTGGACAGCAAAATGCCTCATTTTCATCGTTTTCTCATGGCATACGGTGTAACCGATGAGATATTCGGTGTATCAGTATGCAAAAACGGGATCTTAAGTCCTTATTTCAGTTACGGCCTTATGGCTATGGCAGTTCCCGGCTGGACCATTGGTACCCTTTTAGGAGCTGTATCCGGAAGTCTTCTTCCTACAAGGCTGTTAAGTGCTTTAAATGTTGCTCTTTACGGAATGTTCTTAGCCGTGATCATCCCTCCGGCAAGAGAAAAGAAGGTTTTGCGCATCGTTATCCCGGTTTCCATGGCATTAAGCTTTCTCTTCACTTTGATCCCGGTTTTAAAGGATATTTCCTCCGGATTTAAGATCATTATCCTTACCTTTATCATGGCAGGCGCTGCCGCATATCTGTTCCCTGTAAAGGAGGAAGAATAAATGAATTATCCTGTTTATCTTTACATAGCGGTCATGGCTATTGTTACATATCTGATCCGTCTGCTGCCCCTGACACTGATTAAAAAGGAAATCAAAAATCCTTTTATCCGCTCTTTTTTATACTATGTACCATATGTTACATTGTCAGTTATGACATTTCCGGCCATCATCTACGCTACTGCTTCTCCCATCTCCGGGGCTGCTGCATTGATCGTGGCACTGTTTCTGGCATATAAAGGAAAGAGCCTTTTTCAGGTTTCTATTGCAGCCTGTGCAGTTGTGTTTATCCTTGAATTTTTTGTATAAAAATCCAAAAAGCCCTGGAGCAGATCCTTTTTTCTCTGCTTCAGGGTTTTTCTGTTTCTTCTTTATCCCAGTAAAAACTCACTTAATACAAAATTACTTACATCCATGCCCCATTCTGTAAGGGCAAGACTGCTTCCTTCTTTTTTCAAAAGGCCATTGGATATCATTCGCTGGATCACATCACCATAGACTGTTTCCATTTTCACTCCGAAAAGCCGTACAAAATCCACATCTGACACCCCATTTATCATACGCAGGCCTAAAAACATAAACTCCTCCATACGCTGGGCCTGAGTCAGTTCTTCAATCGACCCCCACAGCTTTTTAAGAGCTGTCTCCCGCTCCTGCGGGATCTCACTTTCCAGATCCAAGGCCAGATATTTATCCAGATCTCTCTCATTGGTAAAACGGCAGCCTTCCATATAGGAAGAAGCTCCCAGACCAAGGCCTAAATAAGCAACTTCCGTCCAGTAACCAATATTATGGCGGCAGGCTTTTCCTGGTTTGGCATAATTAGAAATCTCATAGCGTTCAAAGCCCTGTTCTTTAAGAAATCTACGGGTAAAACGGTAGATCTTATTTTCCGTATCTTCATCCGGCAAAGCCGGACCTGTATAGCCGCAGGCACATTTCCCTTCTCCAAAACGATTCCAGAAAGGAGTTCCCTCTTCGATAATGAGGCTGTATGCAGAAATATGCTCCGGCTTTAACATAGTCACTTTTTTTAATGTGTTTTTCCAGGACTCCAGAGTCTGACCCGGAATCCCGCTCATCAGATCAATATTAATATTGGTAAAGCCCGCCATTCTTGCGCTCTGGAAACTTTTTAAAAATTCTTCAAAGGAATGGATCCTTCCCAGATTTTTAAGTTCTGTATTGTCTGCGGACTGCAATCCGAAACTAACGCGGTTGATGCCGCATTCTTTATAAACAGGAAGTTTTTTCCCTACAAGAGTTCCCGGATTTGCCTCAATGGTGATCTCTGCATTTTCTTCCACCTGAAAACATTCAAATACCGTTTCCATAATACGGCGGATGCAGGACGGCTCCAGTAAAGACGGAGTCCCGCCGCCGATAAATACAGTCTCTACCTGACAGTCCAGGCAGTAACAGCTCTGGGCTCTGATCTCCTTTATAAGCTGCTCTACATAAGCCTCATGGACCGATGAAAGAGCACGGAAAGAAAGAAAATCACAGTAATCACATTTTTTCACGCAAAATGGGATATGGATATATAATTCAATGGGCTTTTTCTTTATGTTAGTCATCTTCGTTGGTCTTTCTTTTTCAGCCGGTTATTTTGTTATAGTTCTATTCATCATCCAGCTTCAGCACACTCATAAAGGCCTTCTGTGGAATCTCCACATTGCCGATCTGACGCATGCGCTTCTTTCCTTCCTTCTGCTTCTCTAACAGTTTTCTCTTACGTGAAATATCACCGCCATAACATTTTGCAAGTACATCCTTGCGCACTGCCTTTACAGTTTCTCTGGCAATGATCTTACCGCCGATTGCAGCCTGGATCGGAACTTCAAATAAATGTCTCGGAATCTCATCTTTTAATTTTTCGCACATTTTTCTGCCTTTTTCATAAGCAGAAGCTGCATGTACGATAAAGGAAAGCGCATCCACTTCTTCTCTGTTTACAAGGATATCCAGTTTTACCAGTTCTGAACGCTCATAGCCCTTTAATTCATAATCAAAAGAAGCATATCCTCTGGAACGGGATTTTAATGCATCGAAAAAGTCATAAATGATCTCATTTAACGGAAGCTCATATTTTAACAGCGCTCTGGTAGTCTCAATATATTCCATTCCCAGGTAAACACCTCTTCGCTCCTGACAGAGAGTCATGATCGCACCTACATATTCCGTAGTCACCATGATCTCTGCGCTGACGATAGGTTCTTCCATATATTCGATTTCCGTCGGATCCGGAAGGTTGGACGGATTAGTCAGTTCGATCATCTCACCGGTCGTCTTGTGTACACGGTATACAACACCTGGTGCCGTTGTTACAAGATCCAGGTTGTATTCACGTTCCAGACGTTCCTGGATGATCTCCAGATGCAGCAGACCTAAAAAGCCGCAGCGGAATCCAAATCCTAAAGCCACTGAAGTCTCTGGTTCATAAAACAGGGATGCGTCATTTAACTGCAGCTTCTCCAAAGCATCACGCAGATCATTGTATTTAGCACCATCTGCTGGATAAAGGCCGCAGTAAACCATTGGTGTAACCTTTTTGTAACCTGGCAGCGGCTCTGCACATGGATTGCTGCTGTCTGTAACCGTATCACCTACACGGGTATCACGGACATTTTTAATGCTGGCTGTAATATAGCCAACCATACCCGCTGCCAGCTCATCGCACGGAAAGAACTGTCCGGCTCCAAAATAACCTACTTCTACTACTTCTTCCTCTGCTCCTGTGGCCATCATGCGGATCGGCGTGCCTTTTTTTACGGTTCCTTCCATAACACGACAGAAAATGATAACTCCTTTATAAGAATCATAAACAGAGTCAAAGATCAATGCTTTTAAAGGCGCATTGGGATCTCCCTTTGGTGCCGGTATTTTGTGAACGATCGCTTCCAGAACCTCTTCTACATTCAGTCCTGTTTTTGCGGAAATCTTTGGTGCATCATGGGCTTCCAGTCCGATCACATCTTCAATCTCAGCTGCCACACGATCCGGATCTGCACTTGGAAGGTCGATCTTATTAATAACCGGAAAAACATCCAGATCATGATCCAGTGCCAGATATACATTTGCCAGAGTCTGGGCCTCGATTCCCTGAGAAGCATCTACTACCAGCACAGCACCGTCACAGGCTGCCAGACTTCGGGATACCTCGTAGTTAAAATCCACATGTCCGGGAGTATCGATCAGGTTAAAAATGTATTCGTTTCCATCTTTCGCTTTGTATACAGTACGCACAGCCTGGGATTTAATCGTAATACCGCGCTCACGCTCCAGGTCCATATTGTCAAGAACCTGCTCCTGCATCTCACGGCTGGTGAGAAGTCCCGTCTTTTCAATGATACGGTCTGCCAGTGTGGATTTACCATGATCTATATGGGCAATAATACAAAAATTACGTATTTTACTCTGGTCAATTGCTGCCATTCTTTATCCTCTTTCTCTATATTTTCTTTCTGATTTTCTGTTATATATTCTTATATACCTTCTTATATATTCTTAGAATATCGTATCCATTTTACTATGTTTTCATTTTCCTTGCAACACCATATCCAAAAGTTCTGCCAGTGGTTCCATGGCGTTTTTGGCTTCTTCAAAGGTATTTGTCTGCGCTCCTACTTCAATGAGAGCAGACCTTGGGCGCAGATGTTCGTTGTAACGCAGACCCTTTAAGTATATTTTTCTTGTAAATCCCGGATAATATTCCTCTGCTTTTAGCTGCATTTTCAAACTGAACGCCAGATTTTCCTCCCTGTAGGGATTGGGGAGATAGGAAATAGGACCTTCCGGAGTCTGGCTTAAACCGTTAAAGAACATGATCTTTGCCGTAGATTTTTCATTCAGTTCTGTCTTTAAATATACATTCTCGCCTACTCCATCCCGATGGATATCCAGGATCACCTGAATAGAAGGATATTTTGCCAGGATCTGGTTAAGCCCTTCTAAGGCATAATTATAAGCTTTGCTCCGATCCATTTTTCCATCTTTCAGGTCATACACACTGGTATCATGATAAACGCTCCACCCTTTTTTCGTAAGCAGCTCTGCCAGATATCCCCCAACAGCCGTCACTGTTTCACCCGGTCTGCTGTCTTTGTAGCTTTCCTGGGAATGAGTATGGTAAATAAGGATCTGTGGATTTTGTATATCCGATGATTCTTCTTTTTTCAGTGTAATATCTTTTGAAAGAAGATTTTCGGCATTCATTAAACTGCGGTCTGCCGTTGTGGAAGTATGTACGTTATAAAAATGTTTCATAAGAAAATCATAATCCATAAGCTGCCACCGGGAGTAGGAAGCAGAAACATCCGGCCCTGAAGCATCCTCAAAATCCCGTGTCTGATTGTTTCCATCATCCGTTTCATCTACAGCTGAATCCACAACAGGATCCGCCTCATCTTCCCCGATCCATGCCAGATACTCATGAGTACGGTAAAATTCACTGATCTGGCGATATTTTTCATAAGCTGGGTCGGATATTGCGTTTTGCTTATCATCTATTTTCTTATGATCTGTCTCCTTCTTTTCTGCCTTTTCCAGTGGAAATATCTGCTGCCAGAGGATTTCCTCCCCTGCATTCCAGAAAGCTGCTGCCAGCGAATCTCGCCACTTCTCCATATGTGTATGAAAGTATCCGGCCCATAAAAAAGATCCTGCTGTGATAACGGCCATTCCTATTATAAGAAATGGGGCTGTCTTTTGCAGGATCTTCCATTTTTTTACAATTTTAGGATTTATTCTCATATTTTCCTGCCTTAAGACATACAAGCACACACGGTTACTGTTCATGTGTTGCATGACCAGTAACCACACTCTACTTACAGTTTACGCAGGAAACAGTTGATTATTTACTTTTTGCCGGCAGAAAAAGGCCATTCACTGATCAAAAGACCTGCCAGTGTAAGTATGGTTCCTGCCATAGCCTGAAGAGTGATCACCTCATGAAGCAAAGGAATGGACATTAAAATAGTCACAATCGGGATCCCGTAAATATAAACACTGGCTTTGGTCGCTCCTAAAGCCTTTACTCCGTAATTCCAGGTGACAAAGCAGATGGCTGAGGCTCCTATTCCCAGATATACCACATTGGCCAGAACAACCGGCTGAAGGAGTGCAGAAACCTGAAGGTGAAAATCCATAAACGGAAGCGCCAGCAGCATGAAAAAGATTCCATAAAAGAACGTCCTTCTGGTAGTTACAATCGTATCATAGCCAAAACCGCTGATTTTTTTCGTGCACACAGAATAAACACCCCAGATTGCCGCTGCCGCCAGCCCCAAAAAATCTCCCAGTGGATTCAGCTCCAGTTTCTCCCCTTTCTGAAAAGTAATCAGGCAGATTCCCACCATAGCACAGATAAAACCTGCCACAATGCTTTTCTTCATTTTTTCCCCATCTAAGAAGAAATGAGCCATAATACCTGTAAAAATAGGCGCAATCGATACAATGACACTGACATTGGAAGCCTGGGTCATTGTAAGGGCAATATTTTCCAAGAGATAATAAATCCCGATACCGGTAATTCCGGCAGCGATCATAATAAGTTCTTCTTTCATGCTCTTTATTCGCAGCGGAACCGGACGGATCAGCCACAGAAAAATATAACCGGCCACAAAACGCAGCACCAGTATTTCCAGTGGGGACAAACTTTCTAACAGTACCTTTGTTGATATAAAAGTAGTTCCCCATATCAGCATCGTAAAAATAGCAGCCAGGTGTCCGGCCGCTTTTGTCTTTTGTGTACTCATTTTTGGCTCCTTCTTATTGCTTTTTATTGATAACATACGTTCAGAAACTTTCTGTCCCCGCCTGGTCAGTTAACGCAGCACCTAAAACAGCCCTGTGTATCCCTTCTGAGATCGTAAAACTTAATTGTTTTATTCTCTGGTCAATATCAGGAGGAGTTACATAAAGGCTGCCAAATTCCGGCTCCAGCAGTTCCCTGATCAGAATATACTGGTCTTCCGGATCCATGTTTTCGATCCAGTTTCCTACATTTTTAGTCGTTTCCTGAGAATCCAGTACCCCAAGCAAAGCAGAAACGGTATCATAGACAATGGCAGCTGCTCCCACCACCGTAGGAACACCGATGGCAAGCACTGGTACCCCAAGAGTTTCTTTTGTCAGACTGTGCCTGTGATTTCCCACACCTGAACCTGGATGGATCCCTGTGTCTGTCAGCTGGATGGTAGTCCCCAGACGCCGGATACTTCGTGCCGCTAAAGCATCAATGGCAATGACCAGATCCGGCTTTATTTCGTGTATGATACCAGAAAGGATCTGGGCTGTTTCCATACCCGTCTGAGCCATAACACCAGGAGCAATAGCTTTTAATCCGTTTTCACTTTGTGAAATGCTAAGATTTCCTACTGTACGCGGGCCCAGGGAATCTGGGGTTACACTCTGATTGCCCAGACCGGCAACTAATATGATCCGCGGCTGCTTTAGACTGTCATTTTTTTCCTTTTCTTCCTTTTCCGGCTTTTTAAGTGCCTGTTCTGCCAGTCTTTTCAGCACAGCTGCCAGTTCATCTGAAATTTCACTGTGAAAGTCTTCATCCGGCAGCAGCAGTCTGTCCGCTTCTAATGTAAGATACGTTCCAACCGGCTTTCCCAGTGCCTTTGCCCCCGCCTCATTTAACACCTTCACTTCTGTGATCTGTACCTCTTCTGACTTTCCCTTCCATTTCCGAAAAGAAACCCCTGATACTTCTTTTGCCTGTTCTTTTAAGCCTTCTCTTTCTTCCAGTGCCAGGTCTGTACGTATTTCAAAGTCCGCTGTCTTCATTCTGTTTGTTCTCCTTATCTTATATGAACTTTATTAATATATTCATTTAGTTTAAACAGAATGGCTGACTTTATTATAAAAACCAGAGATTGGGTACAGAAGTGGTGATACCTGCCGCTCCGTTTTCCATGGCAGCGTCAATTTCTTTTTTCGTATTAATAAAACCGCCCGTTATAAACGGAATCCTACTTTCTTTTGAAAGATCACTTATTACACTTAATATGACCCCCGGGAGGATCTCTACACCATCTGCTGTGCAGCTTTTGATCTGATGTCGGATATTGGCTTGTGAAATGGCATCAAACACAAAAAAACGCTGGATTACCAGCAATTCAAGAGCCTTTGCCCTTCTCACCTGATTTGATTTTGTAGTCACTATTCCTGCTGCACTTGTATAATATTTCACAAAGTCTACTGCGCTGTCCTTTGATGACAACCCATCAATAAAATCCATATATACAAGGGGTACAATCCCTGCTTTTCTCACGCGTTCCACAATGAACGGCAGAGTTTTTAAATTTCCACAAAAAATATATGCCAGTTTTACCCGTGACAGACAAAGATCATCTAAGTCTTCTTCCCTGCACAAAGCCGCCATAATGGGATTCTTTTTTATGATATCCTGTAAGGTTGTTTTCATTATTTTTCATCCTCACTATACACATTTATTTCATTTTCTCCCCAACCATTGTAGCACAGACTCCCGAAGACTGTACAGCACAAAAAATCCGCCTGTACGTCATCAGACGCCTGCGGATTTTTTATGATCACTGCATTTTTCGTAAGTTTTAACTTTCTTAGCCCTTTACACCACTGCTGGTAATACCCTGCACAAAATACTTCTGCAATGGAAGGAATAAGATGACAGGTACAACTGCTGAAATTGCGGCGCCTGAAAAAATATAACTAAAATATACCTGATTCTCATCTGAGAAATAAGATAATGCTACCTGAATCGTTCTTGCTGCCTCTGTACGGGTTGCCAACAGCGGCCAGAAGAAGTTATTCCATTCATTTACAAAGATCATAAGTCCGGCGGTAATAGCTACCGGCACAGACAGTGGTAAGATCACATTGAAAAATACCTGAATCCAGGATGCTCCATCAATACGCGCTGCCTCAACCAGACTCTTCGGTATCTCTTTAAAGAACTGTGTAAATAAAAACATGGCAAGTCCGCTGGCTGCACCCGGAAAAACAAGAGCGGCATAAGAATTGACCATTCCCAGAGAAGAGATCAGATTGTAAAGAGGTAAAGCTACTGCATCTTCCGGTACCATAAATGAGATCAGGCAGATTGCAAACAGAATATTTTTACCCTTAAAATCAAAGAATGCAAATGTAAAACCTCCCAGCGCAGAAATCAGCATACTTAACGGAACTAAAATAGCAACTACAATCAGGGTATTTTTCAGAGCTGTACCATATCCCATTTCTGAAAAAATAGCCATATAGTTATCCATAGTCCAGTTTTGAGGAATCAGAGTCTTCCATGTAAACGGAAGTGCATACTCAAAGATCTCTTTATTCGTCCTGAATGAAGCTAAAATAATATAAAGCAAAGGAAAAATGGCAATGAAAGCAATGATAGTCAAAACCACATATAAGACTGCTTTTTCTAAAGGTGTTTTTGTTTCCTTCATAGCCTTAATCCTCCTTTTCATTTAATAAGCGGAATTGTACTACAACAACAGCCAGTACGATCAGCAGCAAAATTGTTGTCAGGGCACCTGCTCTTGATGCGTTGCCATTCCTAAATGCTGATTTATAAACTTCGTACATCAGCACATTTGTGCTATTCTGAGGCCCACCTTCTGTGATCAGTTTCATCGGAGCAAATAGCAGCATGTTAGCAGACGTATTTGCTACAAATACAAAAAGCAATGTTCTTTTAATCAATGGCAATGTAATATGGAACAAAGTTGTAAAAAAGCCGGCTCCGTCCAGTTTTGCTGATTCATAAATAGCTGTATCCACACCCTTTAATCCAGCTAAAATGTACATCATCCAGTATCCGCAGCCTTTCCATGTAGCCATCATCACAATACACCACAATGCCTGTTTCACATCTGTGAAAAATCCCTGTTTTCCAAGTCCTAAAAAGGTAGATATACTGTTAAATACACCACTGTTGTAGTTTGCCATCAGATTCCAACTGATAGACGCTACAGAGATAGCCATAGTAACCGGCAGATAATAGATGCTCCTGAAAATTCCGATTCCCTTGATCGTAGAGTTTACCAAAAGAGCAAGACACAGAGAGATAACGATTTGAAGCGGTATCATAACCAGATTCATTTTTACGGTTGTGCTTAATGCTCCCCAGAAATTCCTGTCTCCAAAAAGGATCTCATAGGTACGCAGGGATGGACTGCCATTCCGGAAAAAAGATTCCAGAATGACAGAGATAATCGGGTAAATTTTAAAAATAAAAATAATGATCAGTGCTGGTGCTAATAACAGATATGGCACCATTTTTCTCAATATTATATTTTTCTTCATATTCATGTTTATTCGTATTCCTTAAATGCAGTTTCAAGTTCCGCTTTACAGTCATCTACAGCACCAGCTACATCCGCACCGTTTCTTACATTATCCCACAGTGCATTCATAGCAGTAGAGTACTCATTAAATGCAGGTGTGATTGCTCTTACCAGTGCAGTATTCTTAACTTCGTATTCAGCCATTACCATATATGGCTTTGCTTCTTTTAATTCAGCCGTAAACTGACGCTCCAGTGCAGGTACCATGCCAGATGCATTAATATAAACATCTGCGCCATCATACAGAGTCAGATATTTAATAAATTCAGCCGATGCTTCCTGTTTTTCAGAATAAGTATTCATACCAATCGTCCAGCTTCCGCATGCGGAACGAACTTCATTTTCATGACCTTCAAAGCATGGAATATAGGTGTATCCCCAGTCCTCAAATCCATTCTTTTCAAATGCTGCAGGAAGTGCAGTAGTTCCTAAGTAGAATAAAATCTTTCCAGACTGGAAATAACTACTGGTATCATCTGCAGAAATGCCTCTGGTAAAAATACCATCATTTACCTGTGTTTGATAAAAGTTTAATGCATCCATCCATGGCTGTGTATCGATCACGCCGTCTACACTGAGGCCATCTTCGCTGATCTGCGCACCGCCTAAGGAGTTAGGAAGGATGTTCATCTGATATACACGGCCAACCTGCTGGAATTCGATTCCGTAGATTCCCTTGGAATGATCTGGATCAAGTACATCCAGTGCCTGTTTGGAGTAATCGATCAGCTGTTCCCAGGTAAGACGGTTGTCTGGAGTTACAGAATCAAAGTCAATATCAATGCCTGATTCTTCCAGAAGTGCCTTATTATAGTAAAGAACAGTAGATGAATTGCCCATTGGTGCGCCATAGAACTGATCTTTATAAGTTCCTTCTGTGATCATTGCATCAGTGAACATCTTGATCTCATCATCACTGATCCACTTGTTTAATGGCTGTAAATAACCGCGGCTTACATACGCTGCAACATTTGGTCCGTCCGCTGCAAAAATATCATACTCAGTGGACTTATTACTCATAAGAACTTCTAACGTCTCAAATACATCATTAAATGCAACGTAGTCTGCCTCGCATCTGATCTTGCCTTCATATGCCTTATTAAATGCTTCTACAGCTGCGCTTACACCCAACTCCTGTGAATTGCTCATCATCAGATGGATCGTTACTTCTCCATCTGTCCCTTCTGCTGCTTTTGCAGTGGTCTCTTCTGCTGCTTTGCTGCCGCAGGCTGTCAAACCTGTTACCATTGCTGCTGTTAATAACCCCAACCATACTTTCTTATACATAATATTCCTCCTTTTATCTTGCATGTGCCCCGGAAATTCTCCCATTTTCCGAAAACACGCATTTTATCTTGTCAATTTTTCAAACATATCCTCAAACAGAATATCCCGATTAATGTGGTATACATATTTAATAAAATGCCGCCGCAAATCCACCCCATAGCAATTATCATATTCAAATATAGGACTGTGCTCATAGCGGTCTTCCATGAATTTTTCGTCCAGCAGCCACGCCACTGCTGTTACATCCCATAATGGCTTGGACCAATCTTTTTTCTTTTCTCTCTGTTCCATAAATGGAAGAGAGATATCCAGCAGATAATCAGAAAGCCGACTTTTTCCTCTCATGTAATATTCCAGTTCTACTCTGGAAATGCGAAATTCTGACACAACTCCATTGCAAGGAAGCTGGACTGCTGCCACACCACAACCAAATACAACTCTGGCTGCCGCAATGTCTTGAACAGCATTAAAATCACTACAGCTCTGCCATTCCTTTCCATGTCCGCCTAGCCATACTACTACCATTTTATCGGTAATATCTGGCGCCAAGAGAATGGCAGATGCGATATCTGTCAAAACTGCGATTCCTACTACGTAAAGAGGCTCTTCCGGTGTATGTTCTCTTGCAAGGCGGATGATCTCACGGACTGCCTGACAGTCCACCGGGGTCTGCTCATCCGGCAGATTTTTTTCTGCTCCTTTAAAGACATGGTCTTTTAACTCTGTTTCTCCCATGACAGAAAGCAGTTTCCGGATTGCTAAATAGCTTTGCTCCATTCCTTCTTTTGCGCTGCTGTTCTGTCTGGTTCGTCCCATACTTGCAGGGCTGTAAAAAGGCGCTGCCATAATCCCTTTTACATTCAGCCGGTCATTTGACCGGATCATATATGCCAGTGCGTACAGATCATCGATCTCATTATAGGCATCTGTATCCAGCACTACATCTACCGGACCGACCGGCCGACTAAGACGCTTCATATAGCCGATCTCGGCACTGTTCTTTTCTGTTTCCATACCAATCTCCTTTCCAGTTTCATGTACTCTCAGGATCAGCCGCAAAAACAGGCGCTTAAAAGACTTCGGGAGTACATTTTCAGGGAAAATGAGCAACAAAAAAAGGACGCACCTCTCCCCAAACAGAAGAGTTCGTCCTTACACAAGTTTTCCCTGACGTAACTTTCTTATATTTGCATCATATCATAATTATTTTCGGTTTTATATGCACATATCTTACAAATTGTCCGTCTATTTTTTATGCATATTGACTACAAAATCAAAAACAGGTTACAGTTCAGCCATGTAGCTGATCTATATATGAAAAACAGAGAAATTTTACTTTTTTAGAGAAGGACTTATCCACAGTTCCTTCTCTTTTTTCTTTCTCAGTTGACTCCAGAATCAATAACCAAATATTTTTTCTTTCTCAAGGTAAACTAAGCAACTTTTTTTCAGTCAGTTTTGTGGATAGGGAGAAAAAAACATTTGAAACATGGCTGTTATCCCCAGTCATTTTGCCAGTTCCTATTTTAAGGAGATTCGTATTTATAACGGTTTTATGTTATGATGTTTTTATTACTGTTGAAGAGGAGACGGCTATGGCAGGCGGACATTATGATCAAAGTTTATATAATGAAAAAGTGGAGGAAAAACTGGCCAGTGGAAAATACTTTCATGAAATAGAAACGGTCGGGAAAGTATCCGAAAGAGGCTATGTTGTCCGTTATGTGATTGATCTGCATGTCCAGCCTGTCATCCGTGAGATCCGGATTTATAAAGATGTCGATGGGAAATATCCGATCCCTGAAAAATATCGCAGCGAGGTAGTATATGGTCCTACGGTCAGGGCACTTGCTATGGACCTGTATAGTGAAGGGATCATGTCCAATGACCGGATCGCAGCTTTTTTGAATGATGCATCAGAAGGATGCCTAGAACTGTCAGAGGGAAGTGTATATGAATTCTGCCAGAAATTTTCCGACCTGTCAGGAACAGAGATCGAAAAGCTGGAAGAGCATCTGACCAACCAACCGGTAGTAACAACAGATGCAACTACCGTAAGTTTAAATGGGAAGCAGAGCTATATCCGCAATATAAGCGATGAAAAGACGGTGGTTTACTATGGCATGGAAAAGAAAACAAAAGAGGCATTGGGTGAGATCCCCTTTTTCAACAGTTATGCAGGCACGCTGTTACATGATCATGAAACGGCACTATACCAGTATGGGACAGATCATGCAGAATGCAATGTACATATCCTGAGATATCTGAAAAAGAATACCGAAGAAACAGGAAACCAGTGGTCAAAAGAGCTGTCAGACCTGTTATGTGAGATGAACAGGGAACGTAAGAAGCAAAAGGAAGAAGGGAAAAGCTGTTTTTCGGAGGAGAAAAGGCAAGAATATGAAAAAAGATATGCCGCCTGTCTGGAGAAAGGAATAGAGGAGAATCATTGTACCAAACATAAATATGCAAAGAGGGAAGAAAAGACACTGTTGGCCCGCCTGGAAAAATACCGTGAAAACCACCTCCTGTTTTTAAAGCGTTTTGAATTACCCTTTGATAACAATATGTCAGAAAGAGACCTTAGGAAAGTAAAGAACCGTCAAAAAATGGCAGGTGGATTCTGAAAAGAAAAAGGTCAAAAGATGTATTGCAGGATTCTGAGCATAGTAGAAACATTAAAACGGCGAAAAATGAATCTTATGGCCCACATAAAACAGATATTTATAGGAACACCGGCTATTTTTTAACCGGTGTTAAAAGTGTTGTTTCAACCTCATGGCTGAACTGTAACCAAAAAACGCGTGACCACCGCACTCTTCTGGTTTATCCTGGCATTCACGTTCATTGCCGGAGCATACATTCCGCGCTGGATCACAGGCGCCTGCGTCGTACTGATGGCTGCCCTGACCGCTTTCCATCTGGTTGCATCGTCCAGAAGCGATGTTCCGGACGCAGCCGAAACCAATCGAGTAGGAGGCTAATCATTAGTTGATTAGCCGACCTCTCACACCACCGTGCGTACCGTTCGGTACACGGCGGTTCAATCAACTTAACATTTAACAAACCTCTCGGTATAGTAGTCATACATTG
>ENA-OQKP01000766-OQKP01000766.1-human-gut-metagenome-genome-assembly--contig:-NODE-766-length-21213-cov-4.945936_pt1 | contig 21213 bp, 17 predicted proteins | sample MGYA00242780_ERZ504802 | MGnify/ENA primary metagenome ERZ504802 (study PRJEB26092, sample SAMD00036406) | human gut metagenome | host: Homo sapiens | study: EMG produced TPA metagenomics assembly of... | reverse complement strand
AAGACTTATCATTACTGGTTAAATAAAGCTAGGTATACACTTGCTAAGGGTTCCGTATGTGAAGTAGGATTATGGTTTAAGGCCTGTATATAATATACTTGTATATATATAATATACTTGTATATATTTAAGTGGCCTAATACCTTCCCAATTCCCATCTTAACTTACCCATTAGGATATTCCTTCCTTCGGAAGGAAGGTATCTTTAGCTAAAGCTAAAGCTACTGTGCGCGACGCGTTAAATTATATTATAAAAGAAGCCATACTCTTCGAGGTACCAAGTTTACTATGGAACATAAACAAACCTAAAACTCAAGAAATATGGAAAATTTGAAATTGACTCATGAAGAACGAAGAATACTTAAGTTGAATGGGATTCTTCCACAATCTATTGCTAAGCTAGTTAAGTCTAAAGTTATCCGATTAGCTTTCAAGTTAGGAAGTAGAATTTCAATGAGAGAATCTGAAAAATGTTATTTCATTGGAATTACTCTACCAAAATCCGAGAACTTAGACCTGGATTTATTTGAAGAACTGAAGAACAATGCTAATGAACTCAAAGAAATCATTCAAAAGTCTAAATTATGAAGAAACTTAAAGTTGCCATGATAGTCCTTTTACTAGGATTTACTATTTACCTTTGCTTCAGGAATTACAAACTGAATCAACAACTCAGTATGTTACCTGATAAAGAGATCATTCAACATACTGATACAATTTATTTGAGGAAAGATTTCCTGCCAATTTCCTACGATAATTTACTTAACCCAAGTAGAATCCTTCTCTACAATTCTCCGCATTCTTCGGTTAGCCAGGGTTTATGCAGTACCGATTCAGCCGAGATATCAGAGAAGGATTCTCTTGTTCAATTAGTAATCGATAAGAATCAACTTACATTGAGTTTCCTTAATCAAAACTCGGGAATTTATTCTAGTAGGTTATTCAATATCGACACTAATAACTACAAGTATTCTTGGTATAACGGAAAACTTACCACACAAGAAATTAAATCTAGAATAAGATTAGTTCCTTATGTTTATGGTAAGTACCGACCCTTTAACAATCTATGGGATTTGGGAACAGGAATTTCAATCGAGACTAAGAGATTTAATTACAAACTGGGGATAAACAGTTTTTATTACCCAAGATATTTCTCAGGTATCAAAACTGATTTAGAACTGGTAGTAACTTATAAATTTTAGATTTTATGGCAAAGAAGATACAGGAAACACCCACTAACCTTACAAGAGAAGAATTATCTAATCTATCTAGGGTTACAACGGATGTTTTCTTTTTCAGTCTTTTTTGTTATGTGATACATCCAGTGAGAGGAAAGGTTCGATTTGAATTATATCCGTATCAAAAAGCCGTACTATACCAATTTATACTCCAGAGATTCAATATCTTGTTAAAGTTCAGGCAAGCGGGTATTACAGAACTTATATCTATGTACTGCTTATGGTTGGCATCATATCATCCGAATAAGAAGATAAACATTATCTCCATTAAGGATACTACAGCTAAAAAGGTACTTAAGAAGATTAAGTTCATGTATAAGAATCTTCCATGGTATATGCAAACCCCGATAATCAACGGAAGAACGGGGGAATTTGGTTCTGCCTCTATGATTGAATTTGATAATGGTTCATTCATAGAATCCATTCCAACATCTTCCGAAGCCGGTCGTTCAGAATCTCTTTCTCTCCTGGTAATTGATGAGGCTGCAATCGTTCGGTGGGCTTCAGCTATTTGGGCAGCTGCCTTCCCTACGCTTTCCACCGGAGGTTCAGCCATCATCAATTCTACTCCATACGGTATGGGTAATTTTTACCATTCAACATGGGTAGATGCTATAGCTGGAGGTAATCCTTTCAATGCTATTCGATTATATTGGCAGATGCACCCAGAACGGGATCAATCTTGGTATGACCAGATGGCTTCTGCATTGGGTCCAAAAAGAACTGCACAAGAAATCGATGGAGACTTTCTTTCTTCAGGTAATACAGTATTTGATATGGCAGATATCAAGGCTATCGAAGATTGCTTAAGTGATTATCTAGTTTTAAAATATCGTTTCAATCGTCAGTATAGACAATTCAACGAACCAGATCCAAATAAACAGTACTTTATCGGTGCAGACGTTGCAACAGGTAGAGGCTCAGGCTATGCTTCTTTCACTGGTATGGACAAGCTGGGAGAAGAACAAGTTGTGTATAAGGGAAGAATGGCAGTAGATAAATATGCTAGGTTACTGGGAGATACTGGGCAATTATTTAATTTTGCTGTTGTAGCTCCAGAATCTAACGACGTTGGGTTAGCAGTAACTTCTGCTCTTCAGTCAGAAGGTTACCCTAATCTATACTACTATCAAAAGCTTCTGAAAAAGAAAGGTAAATCCAGACCAGAGGTTGATAAATCTCCAGGTTGGTTAACTACCCAAAAGAATCGTTCAGTAATTATAGAGGGTCTAGAACAAGATATTCGAGAAGAGAATATCATTGTGAAGGATCCTTTCTTTGTTCAAGAAGCTCCTACCTTTATATATGATGGTTTGGGTAGACCTGTAGCCATGGGTAAACACAGAAATAATACTTCTGCTGTAGATGTGGATTTGGAAGGAGATGTTTATTCTGATGATGATATATTTGGTAAAGCAATTTGTAATCACATACGAAAAGGAAAAACTAATGTAATAATACAACCGAAATGAAAATTCTTAAGTTTTTTGGATTCGATAGAAGGAATCGATTTCCAATACAAGAAAACAAGGCTAATCCTCCAAGTAAAAAAGAGGAGGTACCTATTTCACCCGGTAGAGTATCGGAACCGGATGATGACCCAGGTAACTTCATTCATACATTGAAAGGCTTAACTCAGATGGTTACGCCTTCTTTTCGTGTTGAAGTGATTCAGCTTTTAAGGGATTTATATAAAGTGAATCCAGATGTTAACATAGCTTTACAGGACATGTTTAAGCTTGCTAATACTGGTCACAACATAACCTTCCCTAATAATACCGATAAAGAGGCTGATAAGATGAGAGATCATCTTTCTAAGGTATCCTCTAAATGGTCTAACTATACTGCTGGTATGGATGGTTTGGTAAACAAGATGATAGTTCAATTGATGATTAGTGGAGCTATCTCAGTAGAAGCTGTACCAAATGAAAAGTTAGAGGGTCTAGCTACTGTATTATTCCTCAAACCAGATAGGATAGTATTCAAAAGAGAGAATAATGGTGTATACAGTCCATATCAGAGGAACACTCTTTGGAATGGCTCGAATAAGCAAGATTATATCAAACTTAATACAGAGACCTACTGTTATGTTGGTATGTATAATGATACTGATGAACCTTACGGAATACCTCCTTTTATGGCATCTTTGGATTCATTAAAGGGTCAGCATGATATGAAAACTAACTTTAAACATATCATGGAAATCTGTGGTATGGTTGGTTTTCTAGAGGCTTTGATGGAAAAACCCCAACAGAAACCCAATGAAAATGTAGAAGCTTATACTAAGAGATTAAATAGGGAGCTAATACGTTTGAAACAGAATGTAAGGGAAGGTATGAAGGATGGAGTAGTAACTGGTTACATAGATGATCATCAGTTTAAACTTAACTCTACCTCAAAAGAGATGAGCAATATTGATAAACCCTGGAATATGAACCAGCAATCAGTTGCTAATGGTTTGGGAGTAAATGGCAACCTAATTGGAGTACAAGCTTCCATTGGAGAAGGAGCAACTGGTATTATGCTTTCTAAGCTTATAAGTCAGCTAAAGAATATCCAAATGATAGTTTCTTATGTTCTTAAGTTTATTTATGAACTAGAACTACGTCTGGCTGGCTTTGATTGCAAGGGAATATCCATTACTTGGGGATCATCCACTATCTCTGATGAGGTTAAAATCCAACAGGGTAGACAATATAAGATTCAGAACCTTGACTTACTTTACAAGGCAGGTATCATTTCTCAATATCAATATGCTTGGGAAATGGGTTATGATTCCCCTTCAGAAGAAGAACCAAGAGTTTCATTGGAAGACCAATTTGCTAAGGGAGGTAATTCAGACCCACAAGAGGGTACTAAGAAGAAACAGAGACAGGACGATAAGAATCAATCCGCTCGTAGATCAAGAGATAAAAATAACCCGGCTCCTTCACGAGGAGATCAAAATACTAAATCAAGATGAGTAAACCGATTACTAAAAAGAACAGAGAACATTTAGATTCTTTAGTGATAGGTAGTGGTCATACTATAATGGCTGGGTATATCCCAACATCCATAGAACCACAAACCTTCTCGGAGAATTTTTATAAATGGGCTCAAACTTCTAAGGAGTCAGTCAGTCAATTTGGTTTTTGGGGAGGAGAAATAGATTATAATACCTATTATCCTGACTTGAAGCCAGAAGAACTTACTCCCAAAGATGAGGAGTTTATTGAACCAATGTTCAGATTATTATCTGCAACTATTGTGTCTAAGAACTGGAACCCTACCGATTTTGGTCAAAATGGAGTATTAAAAGCTTCTATGAGAATGCTCTTAGGACAAACAGTAAACTGTGACCATGAGACTAATATTGGTAATGCTATTGGAGCTGTATCACAAGTTATTTGGCAAGATGAATACAAGGATGGTTCTTTTGTTATTCCTGCAGGTATTAATGGTATATTAAAGATTGATGGTAAAGCAAATCCGAGAATTGCTAGAGGCATTCTTATGGATCCCCCATCTATCCATTCTAATTCAGTAACAGTACAGTTTAAGTGGGATAAGTCTCACCCAAATATGGAAGATAACGAATTCTACCAGAAACTGGGTACCTATGATTCTAAGGGAGTTATGGTACGAAGAATCGTTACTGAAGTAGTAAGATACTTAGAAACTTCTTTGGTATCTCATGGAGCTGATGCTTTTGCTCAGAAGATTGGGGATGATGGTAAAATCATTAATCCCAATTTTGCCAAGAGAACTTGGGCTTCATACGAAGAATATAGGGATGATAAGTCTAAACAGTATTTCTTCTATGATACGAAAACTGATCTAGCTTTGTTCAGTGAAAATAACGATACTTCCCAATCTTATGATGATAACCAAGGAAATCAAAATCCTAATAATAAAGATATGAATGAACTACAAAAATTTTTAGAAAGAATCTTTGGTAAAGATTGCCTTACTCTTGCCGAAGGTACAGAGATGAACGAGGAAACTGCATTTGCAGCCATTCAGGAATTGGTTAATTCTCGTAACACTCTTCAGACTACTGTGGATAACTTAACTACAGAAAAAACTTCTCTTACAGAACAGGTTACTAATCTGAATGCAGAAGTTGCAAATCTGAAAGAAATGGCTCAGGTAGGTAAAAACCACATTGCATCTCTCCGTGAAAATGCTGTTGCAACCTATAAAAAACTTATGGGTGACAAAGCTGATGAAACTATCGTTACAATGTTGAATGCCGAAACTACCGGCATGGTAACTTTGATCTCTCTTACTAAAGATTACCAAGCTCGATTGGAAGAAAAATTCCCAATGACCTGTGCTAAATGCGGTTCTCATGATGTAAGCCGTGCTTCTTCTGCAGCTGAGCCAGAAGATAAATCTGATAACAAAGCTACTGCTCAGAATTCCGAAAAGAGTACTGAAGAGATTCTGAAAGGTATCTATTCAAACAAATTAAAATAATCTCTAAAATAAGAAGAATATGAATACACATCCTACTACTAAGCTGGTAAATCAGGATCAACCGATGACTCTGTTTGGTGAAAAAACTCCCAGAGCGGTGATCTATAAGAGTGAATCTAACAAGTTGCATCAGGCTTTCTGTGTAAAAGAAAACAAAGTTATTCATCAGGGTATGCCGGTAGCTTTGGATATCAATGGTAATATCGAACCTTATATCCCGGGTGGAGATGGCAGCCAGGTTTATCTGGGTATAGCTATAACTGACAACATTAACCCTGCTTATCAGGCTCAAAGAAATTTCCCCGTAGAAGTAACTGTAGCTGTAGAAGCTTTCATGGTTGTAAACTGGGTAGCTAAAGAGGCTATGGGATGTGGTTATGTAAAACCCACAGATACCCTGTTGATTGACCGTTTCATCACTGCTGAAACTTCAGACGATGAAACAAAATTCATTAGCATCGTACCGGCTGATGAAGCTAATGATATTATTCAAGTATTGGTACGCTAATCATTAACTGAACATTAAAAGAACAATGAATACAGAATTTGCACAATTGAAAATGGAAGACCTTAGAAAGGAACTTCCGGAAATGGTAAGAAGTTTGGAAGCATACCGTCAGGGTTCCAACAACACATTGCCTATTGAAGTTACTCTGGAAGAACTGGTACAGGGTAAATATGGTGTATCACAGGATGCCTTCTTCGAAAAGTTGGGTATTAATCCTAAGATTGATACAATGCAGAATATCTTCACTATGCCGCAACAGAATATCCGTTGGATTGTACCGGAAATCATCCGTGCTGCTATTACAACTGGTATGCGCCAGGCACCTTTCTACCCGAACATCATTGCTTCAGACCAATCCATTAATGGTTTGCAGGTAACTATGCCGATGGTAAATATGTCGGATGCTGCTCCCGCTAAGGTAAATGAAGCAGAAACAATTCCTTTGGGAGATGTAAGCTTCGGACAGAAATCAGTTTCTCTGTTCAAAATCGGTAAAGGATTTAAACTTACTGACGAAGTTAAGAACTACGTTTCAATCGATGTATTGGGGATCTATCTCCGTGACTTTGGTATTCAGTTGGGTTATGCTATGGATACTTTGGCAATGGATGTTTTGATGAACGGTAACAAAGCTGATGGTTCTGAATCTGCTCCGGTTATTGGTGTATATGAAACAACCAACGGTATTACTTATAAAGACTTGTTGCATATCTGGGTTCGTGCTGCTCGTATGGGCCGTAACTTTACTACTATGATTGGTGGTGAAGACCAGGCTATCGAGATGTTGAACTTGCCCGAATTTAAAGAACGTCACTCAGGAACTACAGAAGCTACACTGAATATCAAGTCTCCGGTTCCCAACAAGGCTGATTTCTATATTCACCCGGGAACTCCTGACCAGCAGTTGTTGATGGTAGATACCAGTGCTGCCTTGATTAAGCTTACTGCTAAACAGTTGATGCTTGAATCAGAAAGAATCGTATCTAATCAGACTGAAGCAGTATATGCTTCTCTGACTACTGGTTTCTCTAAGATGTACCAGGATGCTGTTCTTCTGTTGGCAGCTAACAAGAAATTCTCTGAAGCTGGATTCCCGAGCTTCATGAACATTGATCCATACCTATTGGTTAACTTAGAATAATATCCGGGATTTCTTCATTGTATTTTTGTCTAATTTCTCCCCGAACAGTTTCAATCCATTCTGTTCGGGGTTTTATATTATAATATTATAACCTAAAATAAAAGATTATGGCTACTACTTATATTGTAACAGTTGGAACTAATGCCTACAGTTTTAACGACCAGGTAACAGGTATTTCAATTGCAAAAGGCGAAGAGAGAGAACTTACTGCCCGTCAGTACAGAACAAAACGTATTCAGAAAGCTTTAGTTTCTGGCCACTTGGTTTTAGTTCCGGATAAGAACAAAACTGCCAAGTATACTGCTGAGGATATCGAAAAGCTTGACAAGAAGCTAGCTGCTCAGTTTGCAAAGGGTATGGAAATCAGTAAGATTGCCAAAGCTTATTCACTTGAAGAAGCTAAGCTGATTGCTAAGAAACATGAAATCGAAGCTGATCCGAAAGATACCGTAAAAGATATCCTTGAAGTTTTACTTGAAGATTTCGAAGAAAACAAAGAATAAACAAATCCGAATATAAATGAAAAAGAATCTAGACTTCACATATGTAACATCAGGTCTGGAAGTTTCATTTAGAGTATTAACCAAAGTCCCGGCCAAATCCATTTTTGACTGGGACTTTGGCGATGATAAGGGAGAGGTTTTCAATGGTGGAAGACATCAATCTTACTCTTATGAGAAGTCTGGATTTTATGATGTAACACTACATGTCACTAATTCTGAAGGATTAGATTTGACTTGTACTAGAACCGTAGTTGTATGTAATTATGGGCATACTACTCTTCAGGATACCATCTACAATTTAATAGATAGGTATATTCCCAAAGAATTGCATGAGAGTATGACCATAGAAGATAAAACTGCATACATCACTAAATGGCAATTATATATCTTCCCACTAGTAAATCATACTATACCACCAGATAAATATAATGATGAATTATGGTATGAGGGACTAGAAAACCAATTAATTATGGAATTGGCTGTATGGGATTATCTCAATATACAAATACAAAATATCCTGTTGGTTGCAGGAAACAGTTTTAGAGAAATTATCTCCACTGAATCTACTGGACCAGACCAAGATGGTGATTCACCTGGAGAACATGCTAGAGGGGATAGGATAAAGCAAATTACTACGGGTCCTACTGAAGTACAGTATTATGATAAGATATCCGAAAGTATATCTAGCTTATGGAGTACTTATTCAAAGATGATCCAACCTGGAGGATATATGGATGAATTGAGAAAGAATCTCTGTATGCTAGCATCTAGGTTAGAGATATACTTACCATTCTGTGATCAAATCGAACGGTTAGTAGTACCAAAAGTAGTAAATCATCGAAAACCAACTCCTTTGGGAGGACCTAATCCAACAGCCCCCCTCAATAAAGCAAGTAAACCTTCGTTAACCATAATAGATAAGAAATCATGACAAAAGAACCTTGGAGAATGGTTAAGAACCATTCTTGGAATAGGTATAAAAAGATTATCACTGATTTCTTAGACTGGGATGCTGGAAGACAAACAATTACTTGGGCTAAACACGTTAATCAATATCTAAATCATGCTGAGGATGATAGCCCAAGATATTATAATATTCCCATAGAAGCTTTATGCTACTACAATGCTTTTAGGAACTGGCCAATAAATAAAGCCACAGTTTCTGGAGAATTAGATGATGAGAACCTTTCTATACTTATTTCAAAGAATTACATAGAACAAATCGGATATCTCAATCAGGAAGATTATTGGAACTTTAACTGGTCCGAGGATAGATTTGTTATCAATGGGATAGTATATAAGCCTTCTGGAGATACTCAAGTATCTCAGGCTAAAGATGAAGCTTTGGTATTCTTGGTAATCCTCAAAAGGGATAGAGATACTAAAATCAAATTCGTAGAACAAAATCCATAAAGATATGAAAATGTTAATGTTACGTTTCACCAAGCTTAACAATGTAGAGGGCGATTGGTGGGACAGTAATCTTATAAGCTTGAATGGACCTTCTGGAGTTCACATAGAAATGCCTGGTACTGGTAATTCGGTTACTACCATGCAATCTATGACTGGTATGAAGTTCGTATCAAATTACCAAGATTACTTTGGAGAGGTATGGGATAAAGATATACCTCATATAGGCTTTGGCCAAGTTATTAAGTTCAGAGTTAGGAAATTACCTGATTATGCCGTAGTAGTTGGGGATATAGAGGATGGAGGAGATGTTGACCCAGATAATCCAGATGATATCCCAAATGCTTTTGCTGGTAAAGAAAAAGAATACTTCCGTGGTAATAACTCAGAACTGTTATTGGGAAAGAATAGAGTAACACCTTAAAATATATACATATGTACGTTAGTAAATACTACACTTGCGAAGAGATTGACCAACGGCTATTACAGGGTTATTATGATGACTCTTTGGCTCATGGTTTTGTTGGAACTCTTAAAGAGTTCTGGGCATTCTTCTTATCAATTGCAAACAAGGTAGATAAGAAAGAAGGTTGGGATTTGTCAGAAAATAACTTCTCTGATGAATTGCTAGAAAAACTGAATGGAATTGAGGAACATGCTAACTACGTTACTAAAGTTTCTCAACTAGAAAACGATTTGAAATATCAGACTCAAGAACAAGTTGAGAAATATATACATGACTTAGTAGATGGTGCTGATGATGCTTTGGATACATTAAAGGAATTAGCTGAAGCATTAAACAATGACCCGAACTTTGCTACCAATATCACTAACCGATTAACTGAATTACGTACTCAATTAGAAGCTGAGGTAACTAGAGCTAAGAACCGTGAAAACGAATTAGCTTCTCAGATTAAGATTGTGAACGATAACTTGGTTAACTCGGTTAATACGTTGAATGCAACTATCATTAAAGTAGTACAAGATATTACTAGGATGATAGAAGCAATCAATGCTCGTATTCAAAAGGTAGAAGACCGGGTTGGTGATTTGGAAGTAGAAACTGACAATAACTTAACTGAAGCTAAAGAATATGCTAAGGAATTGGTAGATAAGGAAGCTGCTGAACGTAGAGCTGCTGATGAGAAACTGACCGAGGCTGTTCATCAAGTACAGTTAGACCATACTAGGGATATTGCCGACTTAAATAATAAGATTCTAACCGAGGCTTCAGAAAGAGCAAATGCAGATGTAGCATTAGAATCTAAACTGAACACCGAAATCAGTGATCGTAAAACTGCAGACCAAGAACTTGAATCCAAGATTAATGCTGAAGCTGCAGCTCGTACTGCTCAGGATGAAGTATTACACCAACAGATTGTAAAGGAAACTTCTGACCGTCAGAATGCAGATAATGGTTTACAGCAGAACATTACTCAAGAAGCTCAGAACCGTCAGAATGCAGATACTGTACTTCAGAACAATATTGATAACGAGAAAGAAACTCGAATTGCTCAAGATGAAATCCTTGACCATAAGATTGAGGATTTGAAAACTCAGGCCGGTACAGATAAAACCGAATTGCTTGAAAAACTAGAGCAAGAAAAGCAAGAACGTATTGCTGCCGATAAAGACTTAGATAATCGTAAGGTAGATAAAAGAGAAGGCTATTCTCTTACTAAAAACGACTTTACCGATATTCTCAAGGCTAAATTGGATGGCATTGAAGAACATGCTAATTATATCACAAAAGTATCTCAGCTTATCAATGATGCTGGTTATCAAACTGAAGCAGATCTTCAGGCAGCTATTGAAAAGATTATTGGGGAAGCTCCAGAGGTTCTTGATACTTTGAAGGAGATTGCAGATGCTTTGGGTAATGACCCAAACTTTGCAACTACAATTACCAAGAAATTGGCTGCTATTACCGAACAGTTGAATCAAGAAATTACTAATCGTACAGAAGCTGATGCCCAGGTACAGGCTAATGTAGATAAGGAAGTTTCTGACCGTAAGGAAGCTGATACTGCTCTTGAGGCTAAGTTGAAAGAATACGTTGATAACGAAGTAGATAAAATTACTGGTAACACTGACGGTATTCAAGCTAGTCTGAATAAGGAAATCCAAGATAGAAAAGATGCCGATGCTGCATTACAAGCTGCTATCACTAAGGAAGAAACGGATCGTAAGGCTGCTGATGCTGCATTAGATACTCGAGTAACTGCTAATGCTACCAAGATACAAGAATTGGCTTTATCTATTCAGGATGCGGTAAATACCGTTAAAAATGAACTTCAGGCTAAGATAGATGCTTTGCAAACAGAAGTAAATACTAACAAGGCAAATATCCAACGTAATACTGACAGATTAAATGACCAGATTACTAAGGAAGCTGAAGATTATGCTGAATTAAAAGGCATGGTTAATGCAGAAGCTAAAGCAAGAGCCAATGCTGATACTAATCTTAAGTCTCAGGTAGATAAGGTAAATATCGACTTGAACACTGAGGTTTCAAAGAGAGAAGCCGGTGATACTGTTTTACAGCAGAATATCGATAAGGAGATCTCTGATAGAACTTCAGCAGATACTTTATTAGATAATAAGTTCACTGGCTTGATAAATACTGAATCTACTGCCCGGGCAAATGAAGATGAGAAAATCAATGCTCGAATCGACCAGGAGATTAAAGATCGTAAGGCAGGTGATGATGCTTTAAGTGCTCGGATTGATACTCTTAATGGTGGAGTAACCGGTTCTTTAGATGAGCTCAGGGAGAAAGTAACTAATAACACTACTGCTATTCAAACCGAAGTAGAAAGAGCTAAGGCTGCTGAACAAGCTCTTAAGGATTCTCTGACTACAGCTATGGAAAATCACAAAGATGATTTGGTAGCTATATCTAGAGATATCAATGATGAGGCTCAAAGTAGACTACAAGAAGATACCAAGCTTCAGAATAATATTGATACCGAAACCCTTAATCGTACTCAGGCAGACACTCTGTTAGAGAATAAGATTACTCAGGAAGTATCAGATAGAGTTCAGGCTGTTGAAAACTTGAATGACCGAAAGGTTGATAAAGTAGATGGCAAAGAGCTTTCTTCAAATGACTTTACCGACTTATTAAAAGCTAAGTTAGATAATATCCAGGAATTTGCTAACTACATTACTAATGTATCTCAGTTGGAAAACGATTCTAACTATCAGAATGCCGAACAAGTAGAAGCTGCAATCCAAAAGGTTATTGGTTTTGCTCCTGGAGTATTAGATACACTAGAAGAGATTGCAAAAGCATTGGGAGATGATCCTAACTTTGCAACTACAATTACTAATAAGCTGACTGAACTTAAAGGTATTATAGATAAGGAAATCTCCGATAGAACTGCAGCTGATGAACAAGTTACTCAGAAGTTTACTGAATTAAGTACTACACTTAATGCTACAGTAAGCGAATTGAGAACTTTCGTAACAGAAACTCGTTCTGAATTATTAACAAAGGCTCAGGCTCAAGATGAATTGATTGCCAAGAATACTGCTAATATTCAACATAACCTAGAATTAATTCAGGGATTACAAAGCAATCAGAATACTGGTTACCTTGAAATCAAGAAACTGTTGAATACAGAAATCGAGGCTAGAAAGGCTGAGGATATTCGTATTGAAGCTAAAGTAGATAAGAATACTCAGGATCTTACTACAGAACGTAATGAGCGTATTGCTGCAGATAAAGTTCTTCAGGATAATATCGATGCTGAAGAGGCTGCAAGAATTGCTGCTGATAATGCTCTGGGTAAACGTATAGATAAAGAAATCGAAGATAGAAAAGCAGCTGATACCGCACTTGAGAATAAATTTAATGGTATCCCTAATGGTTTAGATGAACGTCTTCAGAAAGAAGAAGCAACTTCAAATGCTTTACCCTTAACTATGGTTACGGAAATTGATCCGAACTTGGTTATCAACGGTACTTCTGCTGAAGTAAACTTTAAGAGTTCTGTAAAAGAAGAGGGCAATCTCTATGGAGAACCTATGCCTCGTAAGTTTGCTATACCTTCTGCTACAGATGCTAAAGCAGGTCTTCAGTCAGCAGCCGATAAGAAGAGATGGAATTCTATGCCTAATGATTATATCACGGGAGCTAGTTATACACCTAAGGCTAGTGTGGTTACTACTAACATAAGTAGAAGTACATATAACTCCGATGAAGGTATACAGAAATCTAATGATTTCACTGTAGATATCCCCGCTTCTACTGCTGAGAAAGCCGGTGTACAAACTGCAGCAGATAAGAAGTTATTTAACTCTATTCCTCAGACTGTAGTAGTTGGAGAAGGAACAACTTCAGATGCTAATAAAGTTACAGTATCAGTAAACAGAAAAACTGTAAACGAAGGAATATATAAAGATGATAATACTACTTTTGATTTACCAGTAGCTTCAATTACTAAAGCTGGTACTATGACTGCAGCTGATAAGGTTAAGTTGGATGAAACTTTACCCCAGCAGATTGCTAAGGAAATCAAAGACAGAAAAGATGCCATTGAAGCCTTGAAGAATTCTTCCGAAGCTCCCCTTGCTCAAGAAATCAAGGATAGAAAAGCAGCTGACCAGGCATTGGACACTAAATTTACTCAGGCTATCAAAGAAGAGGCAGATGCCCGTGCTGAATACGACCAGGTTCAGATGCAAAAGATTCAGGAAGAAGAAGAAGCCAGAGCTGCTGCAGATACCGCACTTAAAAATAAGTTACAAACCAACATCAATAACTTAGAAAAGAAACATGATGATTTTGTAGCAACTAAGGGTAAGGCTAATGGATTTGCATCTTTGGATGGTAAGGGATTAGTACCCTCTAGTCAATTGCCTTCTTATGTTGATGATGTTATCGAAGCTTATGCTACTTATGATATCAGTGAAACTGGAAAGCTGAGCAATATTAAATTATATTCTGACCCAGATCATGCTAATCCTATTACTGGAGAATCAGGTAAGATATATTTGAATATTACCCAGGATGAACCCTCTTATCAATTCCGTTGGTCAGGTACTCAGTTTGTAGATAGTAATACTTCTTCTTTGATACTTGGAGAAGTTACTGGTACTGCTTATGATGGAGGTAAAGGTAAATATTTATCTAACTGGAGAAAAACTTTGGTAGATAACTTGAGATCCTATTCTCATATCAAGGATAATGGAGCTTGGACTAGAAATGCCAACGAGGTTAGATTAAACTTTGATTGTTCAAACTTCAATGACCCTGTAAGTATAAATTCTTATAACGAACCTATACCTGCTGCTACTAAAGATTTAGCAGGTGTACAAACAGCAGCAGATAAGAAACTGTTTGATTCTATCCCAGGAGGAATTGTATCTAATATTACTAGTTCAAAGGCTGATGAATCACTAAAAGATAAGAATGTAGTTAGACTAAAAATAGAGAACTACAATCGCTATAATACTGAAAATCAGTCAGTATTACCTGAGTATAAGAAGGTATATTGGGAAATCACTCTTCCTTCAGCAAGTGCAGAACAAGCCGGTACTATATCCACAGATATGTTCAACAAACTTAACTCTGGCCTGAATGGAGATATTACCAATGCTTTGAATGAAGCTAAGGCTTATACTGATGCTGCTAAAACTGCATTAGAGAAATTAATCCAGGATTCTGACAAAGTAATCAAGGAAAGCTTAGATGCTCATATTGGCAATAAGAGTAATCCTCATAAGGTAACTAAAGTACAAGTAGGATTAGGTAATGTACAGAACTTAGCTCCAGCAGAGATGCCAGTATCTACTGCTCAAGCTACTGCTATTGCAGATGCTAAGGCCGCAGGTACAAAAGCTCAGACCGACTTAAGTACTCATGCCAACAGAACAGATAACCCTCATAATGTAACTAGAGCTCAATTAGGATTAGCTACTACTGACCAAGTAGTATTTGCTAAAACTACTGCAGCTTCTGGTTTCTGGAAGGAATCCGATGGTAGGTTAAAATCTCAGGTAGAGAATCTGAATCATACTCTGGACCAAATCTGTAATATACCTACAGTTCATTTCAAAATGAATGGTAAATACCAAGTGGGAACTATTGCTCAGAGCTTAGAGGAAATCGAACCTCTGTTGGTATCAGAAAATTCTATACCTGCTTCTCAAGTACCTAACCAATCTAGATTCGAAACATTCACCGGAGAAGATGGTCAGGAATATGTAAAAGTAAAAGTAGTAGAATATGAAATGCTCAGTGTCATGGCTCTCGAAGGAGTTAAGTTATTGAGAAAAGAATTCGAAGACTTTAAGAAACAATTAAACAATAAGTAATATGGCAGAAATAGCAACTTGGAGTGCTATTCTGAATAAGACCGGCCTTGGTAAGACCTCTAATGAGTGCCCTACCAAGGCTGAGTTGTTAGCACTCAATAATGGTAAGGACTCCAATGTTGACAAGGTTATTGTAATTAGTAATGCTGCTAGCTATGGTAACAATGAATGTGTCAAGTTAGAGGATATCAATGCCGAGCAATGGATTTATACATTCCAGTGGGATCCGAATGGTAATCCTTCTTTTAATGCTCCAGCTACTGGAGGTACATACCCCTTTGGTTCATATGCTTCTAATCGAGTTAAGCAAGTAAACGGTGTTAATACTACTATCTCTCAAAGTTTGGCGAAGGATATCACTAAAACTTCGGAAGGTTCTTGGTATACTACAGATTACGACGGTAATAAAGGTAGAATAGTACCCAACAATACATCTGCTAATAGTAAATCAATCACTGTAACTTGGACTCAGAAGTATTCAGGTAAAACTATACAGGCAACTTTTACCCAGGCAGCAGGTAGAAAAGTTTATTCTTCATGGAGTTATAACTGTAGAGTAGATAAAACTTCTTTCAGTTACAGTGGAGGTCAATCTAATGTAACTGCTAAGAGTGCAAGTAGAACTTATACTTGGAATGGTCAAGGTAGTAGTTATACAGAATCAGAAACTGCTACTGTAAGAGTTTCTAGTCCGGCTTCTATTAGTGGTAATAGTATTTCTATCCCAAGTAATAGTGGTTCTGCTAGAAATTTTACGGTTACTTTCGATTTCCCAACTGCTACAGACCAGACTATCTCAATTTCTCAGGAAGGAGATCAAGTAACCTATGTAGATCACCTATCTATAGACCCAACTACTAAAAATGTACCTGGAACTGGTTCAGACTTTAGGTTGACAGTAAATGCTAATTATGATAAATATATAAATGGAACTTATGTAGAAAACATTAGAACTACTTATACTTCAGCTGAAGTAGTTGGGGGAACTTCATCAGATATTACCATTTCTGGTAAAAGTTCTAGCGGATGTAGTATTAGTGTAGCACCAAATCATAATTCATCGCCTAGAACTTTTAAGATTAAGTTTACTTATAATACGGCAACTCCTGTATATTTAACAATTACACAGAATTCGGCTGAGGTAACTTACCCTAGTAGCGGTATAGTATTTGAACATAGTACTCAACAGAATAGTGGTTATAAAACTAGTACTTTATCTATTGGTACTGTTGAAGGTAAAGGAGGTAATATTTCTTTTTATATAAAAAGTTATAGGTCTAGATATGTTAACGGTTCTTTAAGTTCTACTGAAGCTATTAAACCTACTCTTATTTTGCCTTCTGGAGTAACTGAATCTATTACTAATGTGAGTGGTTATTACTTTAAAGTAACTATTACCATACCTGAGCATTCAAAGCCTGCAAGCAGAACTCTTACAATCAGAGCTAATCAACCTAATGGCTTAGATAGAGAGTTAGTACAAACTGTACAACAAAGTGCTTCAACTTATGAGTTTGGTATTAGAGAAAACTCGGGGGATTCTTTGAGTACTTCTCTTACTTATTCTGGTTGGCCAAGCTCAGACTCATCCTTCAATAGACCCGTAAGAGTATATTCTAGGAAGAATGGTAACCAATTCCTTAATTGGGCTTTATCTTCTAATGTGGATTGGATTACTATATCTGGTTCAGGTGCTGGGGCTACATATAAGGTAGCCACTAATAACAGTAGTTCATCTAGAACAGGAATTATTACCTTTACTCAGGGAGAATCCAATAAAACTTGTACTCTGACAATAGTTCAAGAAGCAGGAGATGTCTATGAGTTTTATATTACTGACTCAGATGGTAATGGGCATTACACCGATTTCACCTTCTCAGCTCCTTCAAATGGATTGATAAATAAACATGTATTTAATCTTATCTCTACTCACAATGGTAGTCCCTTATCTGTAGACGATCTAGAGGGAGTCCATTCGGAGATAACAGAGAAATTAATCGGCTTGGTACTCACATCAGATACTCAATCCCCATTCAGGTTTATAGTAAGTATAACTGAAAATGGATCTACCGAAAGAACTGGAGCAGATACTTATAGACAGAATCCATCTGGAAAAACAGTAATTTTCAGAGTTCTTCAAGAAGCTAAAAATATTAATTTCAGATTGGAATTAAGTTTAAATATTTCAAATGGTAATGATCAAGATACGTTGGGATTATTTGATACGGCTAATATTCCTCATACTTCTGACTTTATATATGATATGAGCTTAATACGTGAGGGTATTACGGTAGACTCAGTAGAAGGTAAAATAACTGTGAATTCTCTTCAAAGTACTACTAAGGATAGAGGGGTTGGAGATAATGTTTATGTATGGGCCTATAATTCTGTAAGAGGTTTATGGTTATTAATTGGTAACTTTAGGATTGAAGAGGGGAATAATACCCATCATTGGGATGTTTCTTGGCCCACCTAGACAATTTAATCCTAAACACAACACTAGTACATTTATTGATAGATAAATTTAATTATTAACTTTAAAACTAAATCATTATGGAAGTTAAATCTGGTGAAGGTACTGTAGTGGTTGCGGATCGTAATCGTTATAGTGATGAATGTTGTAATAATCGAGGATGGGGCTCCGGTTGGGGTGCTGTCGGTGGAGCTTTAGTAGGTGGTGGTTTTGGTGCTGCTGCAGTTTCTGTGTGGGACAAAATCAATGACACAAAAGCTGATATCCAAAAAGTGGAATCTACTGTTCAGGAAGCAAAAGCTGGTATTTACAAAGACATATCTGATGCTGCTCGTGGAGTTACTTCTGAAGTTGCAGGAGTTTCTAGACAAGTAGAGGGTGTAGGTAAAGAAGTACTTAACAATCGCTTTGCTACTGAACGTGGCCTTTGTGATCTTGGTTATAAGACTAATTCTGATATCCGGGATTCTCGTGATCAAATGGGAGCAGGGTTCAATCGGGTTATGGATCGTCTTTGCCAGATGGAACATCAACAGTCAAATTGCTGCTGTGAAATTAAGAGCTTAGTTAGAGAATCCGAAAACAGATTAGCTCTTCAGGCAGAACGTAATCATTGCGAGGTAATGAAAGGCCAGCAAGAGATTAAGTGTCTGATTGAGAACACTGCAAAAGACCAAGAAATTGCTAGACTGAATCGAGTAGTTGATGCTCAAAGAGATCAGAACATTATTAACTCGGTAGTACAGGCTTTAGGTAATAAAACTGCATAATTTCTATTAAAGTTGATTAGGGAAAAGGGAGGTACCTGTAGCGGGTATTTCCCTTTTTTCGTTTTAATCTAGTAAGAAACATGGAAGAGGATAATAAACTACAAACCTTTACTCTCCAAATGCAACTACCGGCTCCTAATTTAGAGGTAGCAAAGAGAGTAGCCGATGAAGCACAAAGACTGATAGATATCTATGGATACTATAATTTCTTGAACCTAGTAGAATTTATGAAACAGAATCCCAGTATGGTTCAAATGGGATTAAGTCTAATCAATAAAAATAATGCAGTATGGAAGAAATGAAATTCAAATCATTACAAAGAGGAGATTTAGTCTTTACTCTAGAAAGAGACAGAAGATCAATGTACCCAATCTTTAACCGAGCTAAAGTAGTAAAGGTAGGAGAAAGTAAACCCAGAGCTAATGAAAATGGTGATGGCTTTTCTAATCTTATAGAAATTGTTCTTCAAGATTCCATTGGTACAGTAACCGTATATTTACCTTCGGATGGGAATGAGGGTATTTATAACAATGTGTACTACACTTTAATTGGAAGTAATATTGTAAACGAAGTATCATTGCAAAGGTCACAGGCTCTTGGTATTATTAATAATGTAGGTAAATACGAGAACATAATAAAGGAATGCGATAATATCCTTGCTATGTTTGAAAACAAGGAGCCCACTAATGGTAGTCAATTCAATGAAGAATTCGCTTCATTCAGGAAAGATGTAGTATCAGTATTACAATCACAACAGCAAGCCATAAACCTTATGATGGATTCACTTGGCTTGAATAAACCGAAGGAAAATCCAGATGGCAAGTAAGTCAGTAAACATAACTATAAGTACTCCCTTGGGAGACTTACAGATATATACTGACCCAAAAGAACAGGCTAGAGCTGAGAGGTTAATTGCAGAAACTCCTTCTATCATGAGGAATGCTTATGATAGAGCTACTGAGAAATTCGGCAATCAACTTCTCAGACTTGTGAAAAAATGCCTAAGAACAGGTACTCCCCCAAGAGGAACCCATTGGGATCCTCACTCTGCTAATACTATTAAACGATATGGAGAGCATACCCTTTTGAATTATACGGGTCAGTATTTGAGATCAGTACAAATAGTAAAACAGAAGAATCGAACTTACGTAGGTATACCTACTAACCTTAAGAAAACCAGAAAGGGTGATAGGACTAGTAAAAGAACATTGAACCAAGTAGCTATCATGTTAGAGTATGGTTCTAGAGGTGGTAATTTACCTCCAAGACCTCTATGGGCACCAGCTTTCGAACAAGTTGGTGGTAAGAAGGTTCTGAAGGAAACTATAGTAAGAGAACTTCGTAAAGAAATAAGGAAATATAGAAGATAATGGGATTTACTATAAGCAAGAATCAAGGTTCAGGTAGGACTGTTATAACGGTAACACCAGAAGAAAAGAATGCTACGGACAAAGATATAGTTCAGATCTTAACAGTAGAAGCTGTAGATGGGTCAACTAAAGAAGTAAAGCTTATCCACAAGAAAGGGGAAGGCAATTATGAATACACTTTCAGAGTTTCACCCACTGAATTATACTTTGAGCCTACAGGAGAAAGTAAAGAGGTTACTATTGTATCTACTAAACAAATGGTAATCAATGGAAAGAAAGTTGGTGATCCAGTTAATGTAAATTATACTAGGGAAAACTCGGGAGATGTATCTGGCTCTGGTACTACTCTTATCATGAGCTTAAACGATAATACTCATAATGATAAACTTGGCCAAGTAATTTTCATACAGGATGAATCAGGTAAAACTGTAGTTGTAACTTGTAGACAGGGTAAAAAAGAGAACACTGCTGGAGGGGATATTGGTCTTATCCAATTATGGTCTGGTTCTGGAGTTCCTGAAGGTTATGTACTTTGTGATGGAAGTCAAGTAAGTATAGCAGAATACCCAGAATTATATAAAGCTATTGGAGATAAGTATAATACTGCTTCTACTAAAGCTGGTTATATAAGTGTTCCAGACTTAAGAGGTAGATTTGTAGTAGGATATGATCCAAGAAATTATGAATACGAACGTATTGGTAATACTGGTGGGCAGGCCCTAGTAACTCTTACTCTAGACCAAATACCACCACATAGTCATAAGATTACATTTAAAGATGAGAAATGGGGAGACAATGCTAATAATAGACCATTCCCTAATCATACTAGGCCTGACTCGGGTTATACAGCAGATACTCAAGTAACCGGAGGAGGTAGTCCTCATGAGAATAGGCCTCCTTATTATGTATTGGCTTATGTAATGAAAATAAGATAGGAGGTAATTATGGTAAATTCACAAGAGATAGTAGAGAGAACCTTCTATATATGCTTATTGAATGTTCTCTTAGAAAAGAAGATGGG
>ENA-OQKP01000765-OQKP01000765.1-human-gut-metagenome-genome-assembly--contig:-NODE-765-length-21226-cov-4.656382_pt1 | contig 21226 bp, 20 predicted proteins | sample MGYA00242780_ERZ504802 | MGnify/ENA primary metagenome ERZ504802 (study PRJEB26092, sample SAMD00036406) | human gut metagenome | host: Homo sapiens | study: EMG produced TPA metagenomics assembly of... | reverse complement strand
TGAAGGAAAGTGGATTGTCGATGAGACAATGTTTTGGATTTTAAGAACATACATAAGGCTTCGGCATAGGTCTTTTGCTGAGAAAGTAGTACACGACGTATGAAATCCCATCAGCATAAATCCTGAACACAGTGGCTATAATTCAGTCTATAAGACTGAATGATGCTGCCGGAACTAGTTAAGGAATCCCACGGTTTTAACCGTGGGAGTATGTCAAAGGTTCGTAGTCGAAGTGACAGTCTGTCTTTTCGTTAAGCTCATTATGGCATGCACTTCAATGGATTATTTTACATTGTGGATGCTTCTGGAAAGATTATAGCACTTGCGTCGAATGAGTATGAAAGTGGATCTTGGTCGTGGAAAGTACCACTTAATTAAAAGAATTTGAATTTTTGTGTTCAAAATTAAGGGAGAGAGTAATATGGCAGAGCATATGATAATGATATCATCCGATGAAGAAGATGTCACTAAGTTAAAAAAATTAATAAACGACTATGATTTTAAAATAGATACAATATCTAACTACCTAGGTCTGAGCATTGAACAATTAAAGAAATTTCTTGATGGAGAGAGCTTATTTCCAAACGATAAAAGGAAGTTCTTCCAAATAAGCGACAAAATTAACTTGTTGTATTACAGTACTGAAATGGAAAAGGATATAGAGCTAGAAGGATTTTTAACTGTATTAGTACAATTTCACGGGATATCAACAACGAGCATTGCAAAAATATCAGGAGTCTCTTTGCAAGATGTTGAAAATTGTATGGAGCATAAATTTGATCAAGTATCTGACGATGCAAAATATAAAATTGCAATAACAGCAATGCGGTTGAGATTTTTATTGAAAGAGTGCGAAACTCAAAATGAAAATGTTTAATAACAGAGCAATGACGGAAAGCCATGGGGACGAATCTGTCCCCGTGGCTTTTTCTGTGCCTAAATGTTTTTTCAAAAGAAGTGAAATCTCCATTGTTATTCGATTCGACATGGTTTACAATAAAAACTATGCATATTAGGTCAGATGCAAAATGAAAAAGGAGGAGATTGGAAAATGATACGTTTATTTGAAGAACATCAGGTTCGAAAGACAACTGAGCTTTCGTCATCTTTGTGGGATTTTAGTCAGGTGACAGATGGAAAAAATACGCCGGTTGGAAAAGTAACGGTGCCTTCCTGTTGGGAAAGCTATCCTGGCTTTGAAGCTTACAGAGGACAGGGCTTGTATGAGCGTAACTTTGAGGCAGACGGTGATGTGCGCATTGTCTTTAAGGGTGTCAGCCATACGGCAAAAGTTTTCGTGGACGGAAACCAAGTTGCAGAGCATTACAATGCATTTACTCAGTTTGAGGCAGTGGTCAAAAATTTGCCGTCAGGTGTTCATAAGTTAAGTGTCTTGGTGGATAACTCATTTTCTGAGGCGTCTGCCCTTCATGTGGAAAATGATTACCAAAGCTACGGCGGTATTTCAAGAGGTGTGGTATTAGAAAAGCTTCCGAAGCATTATATTAGACAGATGCATTTCACCCCGATTTATAGGGAAGGCAGTTGGTATGCGAAGATTAAGCTTGTGATTGCTTCTCTTACGAAAGAGGCATGGGATGGAACTGTGAATGTCACGCTGAAAAATGGGGAGACAGAAGCCTTTTTGTGCAGCGAGACTTGTAGTATGAAAGAAAATGAAGACGAGCTTACGATTGAGACTGATGAGATTGCCTGCAAGGCTGTAAGTGCTTGGGCACCGGAGCATCCGACTCTTTATCAGGTAACGGCACGGCTTCAGGATGAGAGTGGCTGTGTGATTGATGATTTGACTGACCGTGTGGGCTTTCGTGAAGTGAAGACACAGGGAAAGGACATCCTTTTAAATGGAAAGAAGCTTCGCATTAAGGGCTTCTGCCGTCATGAGGATCATCCGCAATTTGGCTGTGCGCTGCCGCTTTCTGCAATCATGCAGGATTTGCAGCTTGCACGAGATATGGGAGCAAATTCAATTAGAACATCTCACTATCCAAATGATGAGCTGTTTTTGGATCTGTGCGATGAGCTAGGCATTTTGGTATGGGAGGAGAATCATGCAAGAGGCTTAAGCGAAGAGCAGATGAGAAATCCAAACTTCGAGCGCCAGTGTGAGACTTGTATTCGCGAGATGATAGCAGCTCACTATAATCATCCGTCTATTTATATCTGGGGTATTTTAAATGAGTGCGCAAGTGATACCGAATACGGAAAATCTTGTTACAAGGCTCAGTTTGAGCTGATTGAGAGCTTAGACAAAACACGCCCGCGTTCATTCTCAAGCTGTCGCTTTAAGACTGATATCTGCTTTGATCTGGTCGATGTGGTTTCCTATAACATCTATCCAAAGTGGTATCACAACACACCGGTAGCCGAGTATTTGGATGATTTATACAAGTGGATTCAGACAACACCGGGAGAGGGAAAGCCATTTTTAATCACTGAGGTTGGTGCAGGTGCAATCTATGGATACCGCACGCCGGCAAAGGTAAAGTGGTCTGAGGAGTATCAGGTACAGGCACTTGAGGAGCAGTTAAATGCGATCTTATCCTACAATGATTGTTCTGGTGTTTATATCTGGCAGTTTTGCGATGTGCGCGTAACAAATGATTGGTGGAGCACCCGTCCAAGAACAATGAACAATAAGGGAATTGTGGATGAGTACAGAAGACCGAAGCTAGCTTATGAGACAGTTAAGAAAATCTTTTCGTCTGTTGATACATACAGAGAATAAGGCTTCAATTGAATGATACTTGTATGAAAAAACACAAGTGAATCTAAAAAAATAGATGTATAAAATAAGATAAAAAGTAACGAACATGGAAGGAAAACACGATGGAAAAACAGAAGAAGTTTTCACTGAAAAACTATCTGTATGAGTATAAATGGTGGTATGTGTTTGGCATAGCAATTTTGCTTTGTGTCGATCTGGCAAATATATATATTCCGCAGTTTATCGGAGATATCATTGACGGACTGACAAATGAAACGCTGACAAAAGCCGGCATTCCAATGATGCTCATGAAGATATTGATTGCAGGACTGATTATGATGTTTGGCCGTTTTGGATGGCGCTACTGCATTTTTGGTGCATCCAGAAAGATTGAATATCGTCTTAGAAATGATATGTTTGGTCATTTGGAAACATTGTCGGCACGTTATTTTAATGAGCACAAAACAGGTGATCTGATGGCACATTTTACAAATGATTTGGAAGCTGTGCGAGTGGCAGTAGGTATGGCTGTCATTACAACCTTTGATGCAGCTGTCATGTCAATTATGGTTATCATTAAAATGATCATATATGTTGATCTGCGTTTGACTGTGCTTGCATTTGTTCCAATGATTCTTGTTGCAATCGGATGTTATTTCTTTGGTGTTCAGATGAAAAAGCGCCAGACTGCCAGACAGGAAGCCTTTTCATTTCTTTCAGATAAGGTGCAGGAAAGTATTTCTGGTATCCGTGTTTTAAAGGCTTTTGTTCAGGAGAAGAAGGATCTTGAGGAATTTCAAAAGGCAAATGAAAATAACATGGAAAAGAATCTTGCCGTTGTGAAGCTAAGGAGTTTGTTTGGACCACTGCTTGATTTGATTACGGGAATCAGTCTTCTTTTGACATTGATCATTGGAGGAAAAATGGTAATTAATGGAACTGTATCAGTTGGTCAGTTTGTTGCGTTCAACTCTTATATAGGTATGCTCGTATGGCCGATGATTGCTTGTGGTGACTGTATAAATACATTTAGTCAGGCATCAGCAGGCTATAAGCGTATCAAGGATATCTTCGATGAAAAGCCGGATATTATTGATAAGGTAAAAGAGAAGGATGGTGAGCATTTAACTGGTGATATAGAGCTGAAGAATCTGACATTTCAGTATCCAGATGGCGATACACCTGTTTTAAAGAATGTGAGTGTTCACATTAAACCAGGCGAGATGTTAGCAGTACTTGGACGAACTGGAAGCGGAAAGTCTACGCTTGCAGATCTGCTTCTTCGTGTATATGACTGCGAAAAAGGAATGCTTTTGATGGATGGAAGACCTATTGATGAGATTCCGCTTCATGTGCTTCACCGTGATGTGGCTTATGTGCCTCAGGAAAATTTTATGTTCTCAGATACACTTGAGGAAAATATAGCGTTTGGACTTGAGGATCGTATTTTTGATCATCCAAAGCTTCGCGTTAATATTAAGGAAGAAGAAGAGGCGGCCTGAATTCAAAGCAAAATTATTGATTTCCCAGAAGGCTATCAGACACTTGTTGGAGAGCGCGGTGTAACGCTTTCAGGCGGTCAGAAGCAGCGAAGCTCTATTGCACGTGCGCTTCTTAAGAATGCCCCTGTATTGATTATGGATGACTCACTGTCTGCTGTCGATACAGATACAGAGGAGCAGATTTTAGAGAATCTGATTCGTCTGCGCAAGGGAAAAACAACTATTATTATTGCACATCGTGTTTCTACGCTTCAAAAGGCTGATCATATCGCAGTATTGACTGAGGGTGAGCTGACTGAGTATGGTACACATGATGAATTAATCCGCGAGGGCGGCTTCTATGCAAAGATTTATGAGAAGCAGCAGCTTGAGCAGGAATTAAATGAGATGTAAGGGGGTGCAGCAAGATGAATTCAATGACAGATGACAAATTGGAAAGTAATTATAAAGGAAATGCACTGCTGCATCTTTTGTCTTATATGAAGCCGTATGCCGGATGGGTGACGCTTTGTCTGGTTCTGGTGTTGGCACTTACAGGATTTGATTTATATAGACCAACACTTATTGGAGATGCGATTGACAACTTCGAGACGCAGGGCGATTACAATGTAATTATTAATACAGCATGGAAATACGGTATTGTGCTTGTAGTAAGATTTATTTTCAATATGGCACAGACCTGGATTTTGCAGAAGACTGGACAAAAGATCATTCTGACTGTAAGACGAGAGCTGTATATTCATATTCAAAGCTTAAGCAGTCGTTTCTTTGATCTTACGCCCGTTGGAAAGCTTGTCACAAGAGTGACAAATGATGTTGAAGCATTAAATGAGATGTATTCAGGCATTTTGGTGCGTTTATTTAGAAATATCGTAAAGATAATAGGATTGGCTGTTGTTATGATTGCGCTAGACAGAGGACTGGCACTTGTTTCATTTGTGCTTCTGCCTATTGTTATGGTGCTTACAGTTGTTTTTCGTATTATTTCTAGAAAAACATATCGAATTGTACGCACAAAGCTTACAGATATCAATACATTTTTATCTGAGAATATTTCAGGAATGCGTGTAATTCAGATCTTTGGACGAGAGGAGCGAAAGTTCGAGGAGTTTAAAGATAAGGATTACAAGCTGTACCGCGCACATTACCGTGAGATGATGGTGTTTGCAATTTTTCGCCCGCTAATCTATATTTTAAGTGTGTTGTCTTTAATGATAGTGCTTGGTATCGGAAGCAACGAGGTGTTAGATGGGGCAATTTCCATCGGAACTCTCTATATTTTCTCACAGTACATTCAGCAGTTCTTTGATCCGATTCAGGAGCTTGCCGAGCAGTTTTCGACACTGCAGTCATCAATAGCATCAGCAGAAAAGATCTTTACAATTCTCGCTGAGGAGCCGCAGGTTAAGGAGGATGAAAATCCTATTGTACTGCCAAATGTTCTCGGACGCATTGAGTTTGACCATGTATGGTTTGCATATGATGGAGAACATTATGTACTTCGTGATGTTTCCTTTGTAATTGAGCCTGGTGAGAAGGTGGCATTTGTTGGTGCAACAGGAGCTGGAAAATCGTCTATTTTAAATCTAATAGGACGTTATTATGATATTCAGAAGGGTCATATTTATATTGACGGTGTGGATATTAGAAAGCTTTCCAAGAAGCAGCTTCGAAGTGCGATTGGACAGATGCAGCAGGATGTATTTATATTCGAGGGAGATATTGAGTCAAATATTCGTCTGCACGATGATATCCAGTTTGAAGATGTGAGAGCTGCTGCTGAGTATGTTAATGCATCACATTTTATTGAAAAGCTTCCGCAAAAATATAAGGAGCCTGTTACAGAGCGCGGTGCAACTTTCTCAGCAGGAGAAAGACAGCTTCTTTCATTTGCAAGAACGCTTGCGCATAAGCCAGCAATTCTTGTAATGGATGAGGCAACAGCAAATATTGACACAGAGACTGAAATTTTAATTCAGGAAGCGCTTGAAAAGCTGATGAAGGGACGAACTACTATTATGGTAGCGCATCGTCTTTCAACAATTCAGCATGCTGACTGCATAATGGTTATGCATAAGGGAAAGATCAGAGAGCGCGGAACACATCAGGAACTTTTGGCGCAGAATGGAATCTACAAGAAGCTGTATGAGCTGCAGATTCATCATGTGATATCATCATGATTGAAAATAAAAGAGAGCGTTAGTTAAACGCAGAAAGGTAGATTATAAAAGTGAATATTTATTGGGGAGATTTACATAACCATTGTGGAATAACATATGGTTTTGGAAGCTTGGAGAATGCAATAAAAAGAGCGAGAGGACGGTTGGATTTTTGTGCATTTACAGGACATGCTATGTGGCCTGACATTTATTCAAAAACACCGGAAACAGAGTTCCTTGTGAATTTTCATGAAGTTGGTTTTAAAAAATTGAAAGATCACTGGGAAGAGGTTCGCGACAAAGTTGCAAAAGCAAATTCAAAAGAGCTTGTTACATTTCAGGGCTATGAATTACATTCAGGAAAGTACGGGGATCATCATTTAGTATCTATAGATGATAATCTTCCATTGGTGTATAGAGATTCACCAAAAGAGCTTGTGGAGGCATGTGGAAAAGAGACTACCATTGCAATTCCTCATCATATAGCCTATACACCGTCTTATCGTGGAATTAACTGGGATTATTTTGACAGCAGTATTTCTCCTGTTGTTGAAGTTTATTCCAAACATGGATGTTCGATAAATGAAGACGCGGCTTATCCTTATTATCATGATATGGGACCGAGAGATACTCACAACATGGTAGATGAAGGACTGCGCAGAGGATATCACTTTGGCTTTGTAGCATCTACAGATCATCATGCTGGTTTTCCAGGATCTTATGGAGACGGACTGGTGGCAGTTATTGCTGAAAAGAAAACAAGAGAAAGTATTTGGGAAGGCCTTAGAATGGGTCGTACTTATGCAGTAACTGGAGATAAAATTCTTTGTGATTTTCGTATTAACGATGCTTATCAGGGAAGTGCCATCAGCGCTCTGGTACGAAAGCTTCACGTTAATGTGCAGACACAGGCACCGCTTGATAAGATTGTAATTTACAAAAATGAGAAGCCGTACCATATTTTGAATGGAGAGAATTATTGGGAGGCTAATCAGAGCGGTCACTACAAAATCAGAGTTGAAATGGGCTGGGGAGATAAGACACTTTACCGCTGGAATGGAAAGATAAAAATTGAAGGCGGAAGCCTGACAGACATTGATACTTGTTTTCGCGGAAGAAATGTATTGTCACCTACACAGCGAGAGGCAAGCAAAATCGAGCAGATAAATGATATTGCCAGCCAGGCAGATATGATAAGTGAAAAAGAAATGCAGTTTACATGTGATACAGTGGGAAATCAGTCAACACTTCATCCATGTACTTCAGCAGTTATTGTAACAGTAGAGGGCGATCTTAATACGAAGGTGACTGTTTGGATGAATGAACAAAGTTATCAGGCTACAATCGGTGAACTTTTGCAGTATGGATATACAAGTCACATGAAGTATTATCATTCTCAGGCATTTAAGATTCACAAGGCATTACCAGAAAGCAGATATATATTTAACATTGATATGGAAGATCAGCTTCCAGAAAAAGACGAGGATATTTATCGCGTAGAAGTTTCTCAGAAAAATGGACAGTGGGCATACAGTTCACCGATTTTTGTCAGAAATGTATAAGAGAGGAAATAACTAATAAGACGGGGAAATGGTATTCCCCGTCTTGTTAGTTTTAGATCAGATATTTATTACGAAGTGCATTTTCTTCATCTTCTGTTAATCCAACAGCATTACGAAGAAAATTTTGAATTGAGCCATGATTTTCTTCAATTAGATTATAAAAATGTTGAAGATATTCAATGTGTGCAAGCCAGGTGTATTTTGTCATGTAAACAGCTACATCTGGTGGACAATCTGGTGGCAGTATTTTCTGAATATTGATAATTTCTGCATCGGCTTCTTTCTGTTTGTAAAGATTAGTGGCAAGATAGTCAGCTTCAATATCCTTTTTAGGAATTTGCAGAACTTCACATAAAAGAACTGTGAGGATTCCGGTACGATCTTTTCCGCCTGCGCAGTGCCACAAAACACCACCATTAGTTTGAAGTAGTGTTTGAAAAAAATTATGCATCTGGTGAAGGGTATATGGGACAGTTGCATAATCAGCATAGTAACCAGACATTTCATAAAAAAAGAATTTTGGATCTGCTGAAGCTTTTTTAATTGCATCTTTTTGAAGTTCTTCACGAGATTTTTTATCTTTAGCAATTCCAGCATTACGCTCAGGACTTAGAGACATTGGAATATATGTAATACCTTCAATCTTTTGATCTGGCTGTTCAGTACGTTCTTCTAGATTTCGAAGATCAAGAATATAACGTACTCCAAGCTTTTTAAGTTTTTCCATATCCGCTTGAGTTGCATTGTGCAGATGGTCACTGCGGAAAAGCAGGTTGCTTTTTATTTTTTTTTCAAAAACATTAGTCATGCCACCAAGATCACGTAAATTAGTCATGCCTTTAAAATCGATATGTTTACTGAGCATTGTTTATTTCTCCTTAAAATTGAATTTTTATTCTAAATAGTATTTCTATTGATCCACATCTGTGCTCATTACTGCCTTTATACGGTTAGTTCCATTCCATTTACAAAATCAGGATTTTCGGATGCAAATATTGTATATTCTTTTGCTCCTGGTTCTGCTTCAAACACATAATGAAGTGCAATATCCGTAATTTCCTGTTGATCTGTTGGTGCATACCATTTTAATACTTTCATTAATCAAACTCCTTTTTTGTAGTTAAATGTTATCCTTTTAATAGCAATTCCATATTTCTTACTATTAAAATATCATGTTTTTTTAAATTGTCAATCATATATTTTGTAGTTTTTGTTGTGTTTGACATATATTGGCGATAAAAACATGGGGGAATATAAAAATATGACATTGCGCAAATGTAAGCGATGAATATGACTACGTTCACGACCTACAGAGAATTGTGCTAGATGGAGATTCATACGGAAATTTCGAGTTGATAATAGTTAAAGATTAAAATATATAAATATTCTTTACTTTAAACTGTAAAAGTTTAAATCAGCAGTTGACGTAACGTGCAGTATGGCTTATAATAAATCTATATGTTGAGGTCGAGGGCAAGGCTTTTGCCCTCGATTGTCGTCATAGAGGGAATCTATTATAAGAAAGGGAAATGTTATGAAAAATCGAGAACGGCTTGGAAGCCGACTTGGCTTTATCATGCTGTCGGCTGGCTGTGCAATTGGCTGTGGCAATGTGTGGAAGTTTCCATGGATGTGCGGACAAAATGGAGGCGGAGGCTTTATGCTGGTATATCTGGCGTGCCTTATTTTATTAGGTCTTCCGGCAATTGTTATGGAGTTTGCAGTCGGACGAGCATCGCAGGCAAGTCCAGTTTTTATGTATCGAAAGCTGGAAAAACCAGGCCACAAATGGGGAATCTTTGGCATTGTATGTCTGATTGGAAATATTGCACTGATGGCATTTTATACTGTTGTTACTGGATGGATTATCTATTATTTCGTTAAGTTCTTAACCGGACAAAATGATAGTTTTGGTTTTGAGGCTATGATAACTAATCCAGGTGTAAATGTTACGTTCTTACTGGTTACAGTAGTTGCTGCATTTGCAATTTTAAGCTTTAATCTGCAGGGCGGTTTGGAGCGTGTAACAAAGTACATGATGGTATCACTATTAATTTTAATGATGGTACTTGCTATTCATGGTTTGACACTTTCAGGAGCAAAGGAAGGCTTAAAGTTTTATTTGGTTCCTGATTTTTCAAAAATTAATGGTTCGGTAGTCGTTAGTGCGATGAATCAGGCGTTTTTCACGCTGTCAACAGGAATGGGCGGTATGGCAATATTTGGAAGCTATATCGGAAAGGATCGTTCTTTGATGGGCGAGTCTGTTCATGTAATTGTACTTGATACATTTGTCGCAGTTATCGCTGGTGTTATCATGTTCTGCGCATGCTTTACTTATGGACTTGAAGTTAATGCAGGACCAAGCCTTTTGTTTGATACAATGGCAACAGTATTCTCTCATATGCCGGGAGGACGCTGGTGGGGTGCGTTGTTCTTCTTGTTTATGGTATTTGCAGCGATGTCTACCGTGCTCGGTGTCTGTGAAAATATTCTTGCAATGGTTCGCGAGCTTACCGGATGGTCACGTCCAAAAGGATGCGTTGTCTGTGCTGCAGGAATCTTTGTACTTGCATTGACAACAGCACTTGGCTACAGCGTAATTAAATTCCAGCCATTTGCAGAGGGAACAGCATGGCTTGATTTATGGGATTTTATTGTATCTAACAATATCCTTCCGCTTGGATCGCTTGTACTGGCACTGTTTTGCTGCAACAAGTTTGGATGGGGCTGGGATAAGTTCATGGAAGAGGCTAATACAGGAAAGGGACTTAAGATAAAGTCATGGATGAAGCCAATCTTCAAATATTTTGTTCCGGCAGCAATTTTGTTCATCTATATTTATGGAATGATTAATTTTAAGTGGAAATAAAAACAACACCTCGCATCGTATTTAATAGTACGGTTCGAGGTGCTTTTTTGTATGAGTAAGACGAAAAAGAAGAGTTTATTCAGCAGTAGTTAATACATACTTTGCGGTGTTTACGGCAGCATCCTTTCCAACTTCATTATATCCAGCCTGATAATAATGGAAAGAATCCTTCATCAGTCCGCGTGCTTTCATGGTTTCAAACAGGCGGCTTACGACTGTGATATCTTTTCTGTGTTCTGCAAATGAATACTGGGCGTTTCTAACCTCATCGTAGCAGATATCATCAGCAGTTCCATTATAAGAGCCAATTCCAATTAAAAAACAATGTTCAATTCCGACAGCCTTTAGCTTTTCATACATGTGCATAAATTGTTTTGTATATTCGTCAGCACTTGTATGGTGATCTCCGTCAGATTCTCCCTGACACCAAAGAAGATACTGATGGCGAAGGGTAATATTATGCTGTTCGCAGAATGTTTGCGCGCTTTTTAAACGTGTTATTGTATCTGTAAGATAGTCATCGTGATCCTGCCAGTTTGCGATGACAGAGCCGCCTTTGCTTGATGACAGGCCAAGAACTGGAACACCAGTATTTTGAAAATAGGTATTTACAAAAGAAGCGACAAGTGAGCCAGTCTTCATACCTGGCTCAAAAATACCAGTGGGATTATTTTCCAAAGCACCAAAAGGCTCTGCGATTGGATAAAGTCTGGTTGGATCAGAGATTGCGCGAAATTCAGCACCAGCACCAGGAATTAAGTCAGGTGCACATTCTGGAAATTGTGTACAGGCAATGCCGCGGCCAGCCATATTGGACTGTCCGGCGAATAAAAATAAATCATATGTTGTCATAAGTCCACCTTCTGTTATAGTATTTTTCAAGTGGAGTATAGCACTGAAAGTGCTGATACACAAGTGCAAAAAAATTGTGAAAGTCATTCACCTTCGGGTTAGATTTAATTTGGATGTGAATGAGGTTAAGAATAGTTACAAAAGATAAAAAAGTGTGGTACTATAAGAGTGTTTTTGAGGATTTCACTTTAGAAAGGAAATATTATGCATACAAAGGAATCATTAAAAAAACAGCTTACAGCGATGGGACTTACAGGTGAGGAAACAATTTTAATTCATTCTTCTATGAAGGCAATCGGTGAAACACAAAAAGGAGCTGAGACGGTGTTAGATGCTTTGATGGAGTTTTTTGAAAAGGGTTTATTGCTTCTTCCGACACATACATGGAAGACGATAAATGCAGAGAATCCTGTTTTTGATGTGGATAATGAACCAGCGTGTGTTGGAATTTTACCTGATTTATTTTTGAAACGTCCTGGTGTGGTTCGCTCATTGCATCCGACTCATAGCATGGCAGGCTTCGGAAAAGATGCTGAGTCATATTTGGCCGGTGAAGAAATGCACAATACACCGTGTACACCAGGCGGCTGTTATGATCGTTTAAAGGATGTAGGAGGAAAAATTCTCTTAGTTGGGGTTGGTCATGAACGAAATACATATATCCATAGTGTAGAGGAAGTGCTTAATGTGCCAAATAGACTGTCTGATATGCCAGTTCTTATGAAAATCGTGCAGCATGGAAAAAAGCCAGTTTCTGTCTATATGAGAAAGCATTATAATTCACAGCAGCCACATATTTCTGAGGATTTTGTCAAGCTAAATCGTGCATTTGATGAATGTGGAGCTGCAGTACATACGGTATTTGGATCAGCAGAGTGTATTTTATGCGATGCAAGACGTATTTTTGAAGTGACTCGCCATGTGCTGGCACCTGATCCAGAGTGTCTGGTGACAGGAGGAGAAATTACACCTGAACGATGGCAGGAGCTTATAAGATAAAAAAGATATGATAAAAGCAATGGGGATAGCTCCATTGCTTTTTTTACTGGACTTTTACATTTCTTTTCCCAAACGATGATAGTATGTAAGGCGAAATGCCTGCTATTATAAATGACGTGAGACAGAGAATGAAATGAAAAAAAGACACCTGTTGTTCTGTCTGACGCTTTAAAAAGACAGAATTGATTGGAAAGGAATTGTATGTCAGAAATCACACTGAAAAATGTAAGCAAGAAATATGGAAATGGAAACTTCGCGGTGCGAGAGTTTAATCTGGACATTCACGACAAAGAATTTATTATTTTTGTAGGTCCGTCTGGCTGCGGAAAATCCACCACGCTTCGTATGATAGCAGGACTTGAGGATATCACGGATGGTGAGCTTTGGATTGATGGGCAGTTATGCAATTACCTAGAGCCTCAGCAGCGTGAGATGTCTATGGTATTTCAAAATTATGCATTGTACCCTAATATGACAGTATACGGAAACATAGCGTTTGCATTGAAAATTCGCAAGGTTCCTAAGGCAGAGATTGACCGTCAGGTGCATGAGGTTGCAAAGATTTTGGAAATTGAGCATCTGCTGGATCGCCGCCCAAGTGCATTGTCAGGCGGTCAAAAGCAGCGTGTTGCAATTGGAAGCGCCATTATTCGTCAGCCGAAAGCTTTTTTGATGGATGAGCCACTTTCAAATTTGGATGCAAAGCTTAGGACACAGATGCGTGTTGAGCTGGCAAAGCTTCATAAGAAATTAAATACGACAATTATTTATGTAACACATGATCAGACCGAGGCGATGACACTTGCAAGTAAGATTGTGGTTATGAAGGGCGGTGTGATGCAGCAGGCAGCAGCGCCAACTGCAATTTATAACCATCCGGCAAACAAATTTGTTGCAGGTTTTATCGGATCACCGAGTATGAACTTTTTTGAGGCAGAGGTAAAGGAATTTGGCGATAAAAAGGATAAGGCAATCTTAAGCTTCGGAGAAGATAAGAGTAAAAAAGTTATCATTGATGGGCCAAGAGGGGAAATTTTAGCACAGAGCAGAAATAGTCAGAAGGTGATCATGGGTATTCGTCCTGAGGATATTACTGATTATGAGGATGCCGTAAAGAGTGAATTTGAGCAAAAAAGCATTGGAATCACCGAGACAATCACAGCAAGAGAGATGTTAGGATCTGAGGTATTCTTATACTTTGATGAGGACGGTGAAAGCTGTTCGGTTCGATTAAAACCAAGCAATCAGACTAGGCCAAATGAAAAGATGACATTCTACTTCAATCCAGATAAGATTCATATTTTCGATATCAACACAGAGGAAAATCTATTTTAAACCTAAGAAACACATTACAAAAACTAAATTTCTGTTAAAATAGAATATTTTAAAACTCTGCAGAATGAAAATCAATTCAGAATGCGAAAGAATTCTGAAAAAATAAAAACTATAAAAATAGAAGATGAAGATATGAAAACATTAGGAAGGAAAAGAAAATGAAAACCAAGAAGAAATGGAGTCTGACTTCATACTGCTATTTGCTTCCATGTATGCTTGTATTTGCTGTATTTCTGTTTTATCCATTTGTAAAGACAATCTATTTAAGTCTATATAAAACGAACAAATACGGACAGGCAAAGCTGTTTGTCGGACTGGAAAATTATATCGATCTGTTGACATCGGCAAGTTTTCAAAATAGTTTGAAGGTAACGTTAATTTATGTAGTGATTGTAGTGTTTGGAAGTATGTTGTTAGGCCTTGTCACAGCTGTTTTGTGTAATAAGGCATTTCCGGGAATCCGTGTATTTTCAACTGCCTATGCACTGCCAATGGCAATCGCATCCAGCTCTGCAGCGATGATTTTTAAGATCATGTTAAACCCATCAATCGGTATTGTAAATAAGCTTTTGGGAACCAACATCAACTGGTTCAACGATCCAAAGACGGCACTAATCTGTGTGGCTGTCCTCACTGCATGGCTAAACAGTGGAATCAATTTCCTGTATTTTTCAGCAGGTCTTGGAAATATTGATGAGTCAATCTACGAGCGTGCATCGGTTGACGGTGCAAATGGCATTCAGAAGTTCTTTAGCTTAACGCTTCCGGGACTTTCCCCAATCATGTTTTACACATTGGTTGTCAACATCATTCAGGCATTTCAGTCCTTCGGACAGATCAAGATTTTGACAGAGGGCGGACCGAGTGAGTCAACAAACGTAATTGTCTACTCGATTTACCGAAATGCATTTTTCAATTACCGTTTCGGAACAGCAGCTGCCCAGTCAGTCATCTTATTCTTTATTATTATGCTGATTACTTTGGTAATGTTCAGTATGGAAAAGAAGGGGGTTAAGTACTAATGGAGAACAATGCTGTAATCAAAAATGGAGTCGGAAATATCAGTCAGGCTGAGCTTGTATCAATTAAGCAGCAGATGAATCACAAGGCACTTGTCAGAAGATGTACAAAAACGGCACTTCGTTTGGCTGCAAATGTAATGGTGGGTGCAGTCATTTTACTGCCGCTTCTCTATGCGATAAGTATTGCATTTATGCCATCAAATGAATTATACACACTTGATATGAACTTGCTTCCGAAAAAGCCAACTTTTCAAAATTTCATAGATGCATTCAAGAATGTACCGCTTCTTCGATTCATCGGAAACTCATTTCTTGTGGCAAGTTTGATCACAATCGGACAGATTATCACTTGCTCACTTGCCGCTTTTGCATTTTCCTTCTTGGATTTTAAAGGAAAAGGAATCCTGTTTATGGTGGTAATGGCGACAATGATGGTACCAAGTGAGGCAACAATCATTTCCAATTATCTGACGATGAGCCAGCTAAAGATGCTTGATACCTATCAGGTTTTAATCATCCCGTATTTGACCTCAGCAACTGGAATCTTTTTATTCCGCCAGTTTTATATGACATTCCCGATCTCTCTGTATGAGTCGGCAAAGCTTGATGGATGCACAAATCTGAAATTTATTGTCAAGATTTTGCTTCCGTTAACCAAGTCCTCAATTGGTGCAATGGCAATCTATACCTTCATCAATGCTTGGAACATGTATATGTGGCCACTTCTTGTAACCGGATCTTCCAATATGAGAACGGTTCAGATTGGAATCAGTATGTTAGACAGCATCGATTCTCAGTCAGTGACAATGATGGTTGCTGGAGTTGTCATGATTATCATTCCATCTATATCGATTTTTATCGTAGGACAGAAACAGTTAATTAAGGGTATGTTCTCCGGAGCCGTAAAGGGCTGATGGTTTACATAGACAGGTTGACAAAAACAACCGAAGGTTCAACACCTGTGTCCGTGCTGCAATCACAGGTATCGCATTGGAAGTAACAGTAAGAAAAAAGTTAAGAAGAAAAAGTTAAGAAGAATAATGACAAAGACGAAAAAGCAGCACAGAAAAGAGGAGTTTATGAAGAAGAAGTTAACCGCATCCGTATTGACAGCATCTATGGCACTTAGCATGAGCACAGGTTTGGTGTTCGCAAATGAGACGACTGCAGAGGTACCAGAGATTGAGATGGCAGATGCATCTGAGGTTGATGGAACAACAATCAGCTTCTGGCATTCAATGGGTGGTGTCAATGGACAGGCAATTGATACATTGGTTCAGAAGTTCAACGATGAGAATGAGTATGGTATCACCGTAGAGGCCGAGTATCAGGGAAGCTACGATGATGCATTAAATAAGTTAAAGAGTGCACAGATTGGAAACATGGGTGCTGATCTTGTTCAGGTTTATGAGATTGGAACTCGTTTCATGATCGAGTCTGGTTGGATTGTTCCAATGCAGTCTATGGTAAATGCAGATGAGTATGATACTTCTGTATTAGAGCCAAATCTGGCAGCTTACTACACCATCAACAACATGCTTTACTCCATGCCATTTAACTCCTCTACCCCACTGATGTATTACAACAAGGACATGTTTGACGCAGCAGGAATCACTGAGATCCCGGACAGCTTAGAGGCAATCGCTGAGGTTGGCGACAAGCTTCTTGATGGCGGCGCACAGGAGGTTATGTCTCTTGGAATTTATGGTTGGTTCTTTGAGCAGTTCATTGGAAAGCAGGGACTGGAGTATGCAAACAACGGAAATGGAAGAACTGAGGCTGCAACAGCAGTTGCATTTGATGAGAATGGCGCAGCAGCAAATATTTTAACTGAGTGGAAGAATCTGTATGATCTTGGTTATGCACCAAATGTAGGTAAGGGCGGCGATGCAGGACTTGCTGATTTCTCAGCAGGAAAGTCTGCAATCACACTGGGATCTACCGCATCCTTAAAGCAGATTCTGCAGGATGTAGACGGCAAGTTTGAAGTGGGAACCGCATACTTCCCGAAGGTAAAATCTACAGATGAGGGTGGCGTTTCCATCGGAGGTGCATCTTTGTGGGCACTTGATAACAACGACCCAAAGAAGCTTCGCGCAACATGGGAGTTTGTAAAGTTTTTAATTTCCCCAGAGTCACAGGCATTCTGGAATGCAGAGACAGGTTACTTTCCAGTAAATGTAGATGCACATGATGAGGATGTATTCAAGGAAAACATCGCTAAGTATCCGCAGTTTGAGACTGCAATTGATCAGCTGCATGATTCAGCACCGAAGTATGCAGGTGCACTGTTAAGCGTATTCTCCGAGGCACGCGCAATCGTAGAGTCTGAGATTGAGAGTATGTTAAATGGAAATGAGACGGTAGATGAAGCAGTAGACAGCATGGCATCCCAGATCAACAGCGCAATCGAGGAGTACAATCTGGTCAATAACTAATTGCTTTCCTTTTGAAGCGAGTGTGGTATAATAAGAGAGCGGCAGGGCACTTGCCCTGCTGCTTTTTGCAAGAGAAAATGGAAAAGAAAACCGAGTGAAAATCACTAAGGTTGGTTGAAATAATAAAGAGAAGTGAGGGCAACAAAATGACAAAAATATTTGCACACAGAGGCGCAAGTGCATATGCGCCGGAAAATACAATGGAGGCCTTTCATCTGGCAGCAAAGCAGGGAGCAGATGGCATTGAGCTTGATGTTCATGTGACAAAGGATGGCGAAGTAGTGGTGACACATGATGAAAAGATTGATCGTGTCAGCAATGGAAGTGGTTTTGTAAAAGATATGACACTTCGTGAATTGAAGAGATTATCCTTCCACAATCATATGGAGTCCTATGTGGGCGCTGGCATTCCGACACTTCGTGAGGTATTAGAATTTGTCAAGACAACGACTATGGCTGTCAATATTGAGTTAAAGACAGGTCTTTACTGGTATCCCAATATTGAGGAAAAAACAGTAGCATTGGTACACGAACTTGGCATGCAGGATCGCATTATTTATTCATCCTTCAATCATCACAGCATTGCCAAATTAAAGGAGATCGACAGTGCTGCCGAGACCGCATGGCTGTTTTCTGATGTAATTTTAAATGTTGAGCAGTATGCAAAGGCAAATGGTGTGGAGGGTCTTCATCCGGCTGTTTATCATATGTATATGTCTGATTTTATGAAAAGATGGAACGAGAGCGGCGAGAAGGTGCGCGTATGGACTGTAAATAATGAAAAGGATATGAAAAATTTTATTCAGCATGATTTAGAGGCAGTTATCACTAATTATCCTGATGTCGCATTACGAGTAAGAAGAGAGGTAACAGGATGCTAAGCAACAAAAAGCTTTTTTTATTTGATATTGACGGAACTGTGTGTCAGGGTGAGCGCTTGATTGACGGCACAATGCAGTTCCTTGAGGATATCCGTCAAAGCGGAGATCAGTTTGTCTTTATAACAAACAATTCCACAAAGAGCATTCAGGACTATATTCTGAAATTTCAGAAGCTCGGAATTAAGACCGATTACAGAAATTTTATCACAGCATCCTATGCAACAATTCATTATTTAAAGAAAAATTATGATGATAAGCTAATCTATGTAATGGGAACAAAATCACTGATCAGGGAGTTGAAAAAGAGCGGCATTCGTGTGACAACTGACTGTGAGGATCCAGAGATTGCATGTGTGCTTGTCGCATACGACAATGAGCTGACTTATGAAAAGCTGATAGATACATGCAAGATTCTTTCCACGAGAGATGTAGGCTATGTGGCAACAAATCCAGATCTTGTATGCCCAATTGAGTTTGGGTTCGTGCCAGACTGCGGTGCAATGTGTCAGATGATTGAGCATGCCGTAAAGAAAAAGCCGTATTTTATCGGAAAGCCAGAGCCAGGAATGGTTGATATGTCTGTTGCGCAGAATCATTTTACAAAGGATGAAACATTAGTAATTGGAGATCGTTTATATACCGACATTTTATCTGGCATCAATGCAGGTGTCGAGACAGCGCTTGTACTTACAGGAGAGGCAACAAGAAAAGATGCCGAAGAAAGCAGCTACAAGCCGGATTATATTTTTCCGACAGTGCGCGAACTTCACGAGGCGTGGAAGTGACCATCGGGACAGGGACACTAATCTGACCACCGTGCCTGTCCACAATGTGGTCAGATGCAGGCGGAAATATGACTTCGAGAAAGACGTATGACTATACGGAAGGAACCCTGCAGACCATAAAGAAGAATGAGACATTCACTTATCGAAGTGATGGATGGAAGGATCAGATTTTATCTTGGAATGGCTATCGCTATACATATGATGCAGGTGGCAATCCGACTCTGTTAAGAGGTGTCCCGTTAACCTGGGGAGAAGGCCGCCGATTAAAGAAGGTAAGTCTGTCATGGGGAACTGTAGACTTTGCCTACGACAGTGATGGAAAGCGTGTCAGAAAGACAAGCGGAGGAAATACCACAACGTATTATTATAACGGAAATGTGCTGAGTGGTCTGGTAAGAAAAGCAGCCCAGAATGCGGGAACAGCAGGAATAGGAACTACAGTACAGTTTGTATATGATGCGCAGGGAAAGCCATTCATGCTGCGATTAAATGGAAAGACAGATTACTTCTATCTGTATAATGGACTCGGAGATGTCACCGGTCTGGTTGACAGCAGCAATCAGGTAGTGGTAAGATACCAGTACAACAGCTGGGGCAAGGTAACGTCAACACAGGATAATAGTGGTGTGTCCCTTGCAACGCTGAATCCATTTTGCTACCGAAAGTATGTCTATGATCCAGAGACAGGACTGTACTGTCTGGGAAGCCGCTATTACGATCCGGAAGTTGGAAGATTTGTGAATGTGGATGACTTTGAAACACTGACCTATCAGCTGGATAGTGTGCAGGGAAAGAATCTGTATCAGTACTGCTTTAATAATCCAGTTAACATGGAAGATGAAGACGGTGGCTGGCCAAAGTGGGTAACACAGGTTTTAGTTGGAACTGCGGTAATTGCGGCGGCAGCGGCATTAACAGTTGCAACTGCTGGAACAGGAACAGCGCTTGCAGCAGTTGCAGTAGGGGCGTTAAAAGGCTCTGTAATAGGTGCGATTGGTGGTACAGCAGTTGGAAAAATTCAGGAACAGCAGCTTTAAAGTGGGGTGCAGTGGGATTTACAACTGGAGCAATAGTAGGAGCGGCTATTGGTGAAGGAGCAGGACTTATAAAAAACAAAAATTTTGAAATACAGGCAGTTGGACGATTGAAATCAAAAGGAGCAACTGGAAAGGGACATTTAGGAGAATAGATTAAGAAAAGCTATTCCATAAATATATTAGTATATACTTTGATATTTTATATAAGAAAAAATAACAAATTTTCTAGTACCTTATACATAATAGGTGCTAGAAAATTTGTTCTGTGTAGAGCATTAATAAAGAAGGAAGTGGCTATATGAAAAAGTTTTCGACAGAGGAAATAACAAATATTATAAGTAATGAAACAAATATCTGGGAACAATTCAAACAAAATATGAAGATGTGGGAGAAAAAACTAGAAGTATATGGAATCAATATAAAACTAGAACAATATTGGGAAAATAATATATATGATCCAGATGAAATATTTAACAAAAGAGTTGAGTTTCGAGCAGGATATCAATACTATTGTAGTTTTGTCTTGTTAAAGGATGGAAAAGAAATTGATAGTGAAAAGGTATATATGGGAGGAGAGTATATGTTTGTAGAAATACAAAATAAATGTATCTTTCCAAGATTATCAAAAAAATTTTGTGATTTTAATAAGCTTTCACTGTATCTAACAATGTATACAATGGAAGAGGGAAAAATATGGATTGAGGATGATATGGAAGAAATACTAAAAATTATAAAAGAAGGAAAATATTATATTGGTACAGAAAATAGAGAAGAAGATTAATGCGCTAGTCAAATAAGCTAGAGTGGTAGTTAAAAATGACTTTTTAACTGGGTAGGAGGTGCGGATGATTCTGGTGTGATCTTTGCGAAACCACAGGAGTTAGGAAGCAAAAATCTGGAATAGCCACCGTGCCTGTCCCCAATGTGGTCAGTTAGCAGGCTAAGAAAATTTGTTGAATAATTAGACAATGATGTCGAATTTTGTCGAATTATTATACAGGCAATTATCAATTTCGTGTTTGTGATTTCTTGTAAAGTATGATATACTAATTAT
>ENA-OQKP01000764-OQKP01000764.1-human-gut-metagenome-genome-assembly--contig:-NODE-764-length-21228-cov-2.279797_pt1 | contig 21228 bp, 19 predicted proteins | sample MGYA00242780_ERZ504802 | MGnify/ENA primary metagenome ERZ504802 (study PRJEB26092, sample SAMD00036406) | human gut metagenome | host: Homo sapiens | study: EMG produced TPA metagenomics assembly of... | reverse complement strand
CTATAAGGCAGGCGATGCTGTCGAGATTATGGGACCGCTTGGAAATGGCTTTTCGGAAACTGGAAAAAAGCCAATGGTAATCGGAGGTGGAATCGGTATTCCGCCAATGCTTGGTCTGGCAAAAAGCCTTAAGGAATCTGGAAGTGATGTGACTGCCGTTTTAGGCTATCGAAGCGAACTGTTTTTACAGGATGAGTTCGCATCCAGCAGCAACGTTTACAATGCAACAGAGGATGGAAATAGCGGAACAAAGGGTACTGTAATTGACGCAATAAAGGAAAATAACCTTGATGCAGACATAATCTTTGCCTGTGGTCCAAAGCCAATGCTTCGTGCAATTAAAGAGCTTGCTGCACAAAAAAAGATTCCATGTTATATTTCTCTTGAGGAGCGTATGGCATGTGGAATCGGAGCTTGTATTGCATGTGTATGTCAGACAAAAAATGTGGATGGTCATTCAAATGTGCATAACGCCAGAGTCTGCAAGGACGGTCCTGTATTTAAAGCAGAGGAGGTAGAGCTGTGAGTATGAATATGACTGCAGAAAAAAATGCACCTGCTTTTGATACAAGTGTTACAATCGCAGGTGTAACCTTAAAAAATCCAGTTATGACTGCATCAGGCACATTTGGTTCTGGTGCGGAATATAGTGAGTTTGTTGACTTGAACAAATTAGGAGCTGTTGTGACAAAGGGTGTAGCCAATGTACCGTGGCCGGGCAATCCAACACCAAGAATTGCAGAGACACATAGCGGTATGCTCAATGCGATTGGTCTTCAAAATCCTGGTATAGATCTGTTTTGCAAGCGCGATATTCCGTATTTAAAGCAGTTTGATACAAAGATCATCGTAAATGTGTGCGGAAGAAGTACAGAAGATTATTTAGAGGTAGTGGAGCGCCTTGGAAATGAGCCTGTTGATATGCTTGAGATTAATATTTCCTGCCCGAATGTTAAAGAGGGCGGAATTGCTTTTGGACAGGATCCAAAGGCAGTCGAGGCAATCACAAAGGCTGTAAAAACAAAGGCAAAGCAGCCTGTAATTATGAAGTTAAGCCCTAATGTAACAGATATTACTGTTATGGCAAAGGCAGCAGAGGCCGGCGGTGCTGATGCAATTTCTCTTATTAATACTCTGACAGGAATGAAGATCGATATTAACCGTCAGTGCTTTGCACTTGCAAATAAGACAGGCGGTCTTTCAGGTCCGGCAATAAAACCTATTGCTGTACGTATGGTTTACCAGGCAGCAAATGCAGTTTCGATTCCTGTAATCGGAATGGGAGGTATTGCTTGTGCAGAGGATGCACTGGAATTTATTCTGGCAGGTGCAAGCGCAGTAAGCATTGGAACAGCAAACTTCTTTAATCCATATGCAGCAGAAGAGACTGTGCAGGGAATTGAAGCATATATGCGCGAGAAAAAGGTTGACCGTCTGACCGATCTGATCGGAATTGTAAAGTAAAAGATGGAAAGTCTTGAATATTAAGGTATTCTATGATATAATCATTTGCCGTAAAACGCAAACAAAAAAGGAGATTTCTGGTATGGAACAGTACAAGAAGGAATTTATTGAATTTATGATTGACTGCCAGGTTTTAAAGTTTGGCGACTTTGTAACTAAGAGTGGCAGAAAGACACCATTTTTTGTAAACACAGGTTATTACCGCACAGGTTCTCAGTTAAAGAAGCTCGGTGAGTATTATGCAAAGGCAATTCATGAGAGCTTTGGCAGTGATTTTGATGTGCTGTTTGGACCTGCTTATAAGGGAATTCCACTGTCTGTAACAACTGCTATCGCTCTTAGTGATGAGTTCGATACCGATGTGCGCTACTGCTCTAATCGTAAGGAAGTAAAGGATCACGGCGATGTCGGCATTTTGCTTGGCGGTCCGATCAACGATGGCGACCGTGTTATGATGATCGAGGATGTAACTACATCTGGCAAGTCCATTAATGAGACAATGCCGATCATTCAGGCACAGGGCAACGTGACCGTAACTGGTCTTTGCGTTTCTGTTGACCGTATGGAGAGAGGAACAGGCGAGAAGAGCGCTATTGCAGAGCTTGAGGAGAAGTTTGGCATCCGTATCCGTGCAATTGTTACAATGCAGGAAGTAATTGAACATCTTTACAACAAGCCATACAAGGGCAAGATCATTATTGATGATACCATTAAAGCAGCAATTGATGAGTATTATAAGCAGTATGGTGCAAAATAAAAATCAAGCAAAAATTGAAGAAAGGTTTGGGTGATGATATGGAACAAAAGCTGTATAAAACGGTTAATTCCGCAGGAATCTCCAGTATTGTTACTGGTATCATTGCAGTAGTAGCAGGACTTGCCTGTGTGGCTGGCGGTATCCTGGCATTGATTCAGGGTGGCCGTCTCTTAGGGGCACGAAAGAATATCCTGTTCTGATAAGCCAAAGGGGTTTTTATGGAAGCACAGAAAGTTGAGCGCAGCAATGCCGCACGATACGGTGTGCGCAGAGTTTCCTGGCAGGGAATTGCTTCAAGTATACTTTTAATCATCCAGATCATTCTTCTTTTTTCTGCCGTTTATCTGTCATATCTGGCAGAAGGAAAGGGTGGACTTATTGTCGGTATACTAGGAGTAGCAGCCTTTGTTCTGGCGATTGTCAGTGTCGGACTTTCCATCTGGGGACTCTTAAAAAAAGAGCAAAATCATGCAGGCTGCATGGTCGGAGGAATCGGCAGCCTCTTGATTGCGGCAGGAATTATAATAATCTGTACGATATTGTAAATACATATTCGTTCAAACGATTTTAGTTCAAATGATTTTATATTGAAAGGAAACTGTCTATGACATCAAATAGAAAGGAAAGGTTAGCACTCGTTACAAAAAGGCTGGAAGATGAACTTGTGCAGCAGAATGATTTTTTTCATTCCTGCTGTGAGCTGGCACTTGGCTGTAAAATCAGCGAAGAATCACACGCATACTTAAGCTATCGTGTATGCCGCGAAACACTAGGACATAAAAACGGTGTTTATCTGTGTCTTCTTTATGCACAGCTGTACGCTGCAAACTGCCTGCTGACAACATACGGCAGCCAGATTGATGAGCAGCTGCGTGACGAGTTTACCTGCGTTAACAGGGAGCTTCTTTCACAGATTCTTTTGATGACAGCGCAGCATGACGGACCTGAGCAGATACGTGATGCACTGTATTGGTTTTACAGTGATTACTGTGAACTATTTGTACAGCTGCATGCGGTACTGCTTTCTAATAATATTTCGCTTACATTTGGCGGTCCCTTTTTAATTAGTACATTACAGGACAACAATCTAAAACAATGGCAGCAGCATATGTGGGACTGTGGACTTTATCTGGGAAAACGCTTTGAGGAGCGCTTTTTTCAGTCAGTAAAAAAAGTCTTTTCTCAGCCTGAAAACACAAATTGTTTTGACTGCTATATAAACCTGTTTCCAAAGCAGGTATCTATTGATACACCTGTAAATGAAGGCTTTCTGCTGACTTTGTGGCAAAAAAAGCAGTGGGAGCAAATGACTACACAGCTTCGCCTTATGGCTAAGTGATAGATTAAGCAATACCAAAATAGCATTACCATCATAATAACAACTAGGAGGAATCAAAATGGAACCATTGGTAGGTATTATCATTGGCAGTGACTCTGACCTTGGTGTCATGAGTAAGACAGCAGAGATTTTAGACAAACTGGAGATCCCGTATGAGTTTAGCATCATCTCTGCACACCGGACTCCGGACAGAATGTATGAATATGCAAGACAGGCAAGAAAAAGAGGTTTAAAAGCAATCATTGCAGGAGCCGGCGGAGCAGCTCATGTTCCAGGCATGGTTGCCGCTATGACAACCGTTCCTGTAATTGGCGTTCCGATTCAGGCAAAAGCACTTGACGGCATGGATGCACTCTTCTCTATCTGCCAGATGCCTCCGGGAATCCCGGTTGCCACAGTTGCCATTAACGGTGCTTTAAATGCAGGTATTCTTGCAGCAAAAATCATTGCTACAAATGATGAAGCACTGGCAGACCGCCTTGAGGCTTACGCTACAAATATGAAGGAAACCGTTGAGAAAAAGGCTGCAAAGCTGGAAAGCATCGGTTACAGCGAGTATTTAAAGCAGATGCAGTCAAAATAATTATTAAAAATGACTCGCACAAATTAAAAATCACAAAACACGTATACCACATCACTACTACATAAGTGCTGCAAAAAGCAGCAGAAGGAGATCAACATGGATTACAAGCACGCTGGAGTTGACATTGAGGCAGGTTACAAGTCAGTTGAACTGATGAAGGAGCACGTTAAGAAAACACTTAGACCAGAGGTATTAACCGGACTTGGCGGATTTTCAGGAGCATTTTCTATGGAGCGTTTCAAGCAGATGGAAAAGCCAACTCTTGTTTCTGGAACAGATGGTGTTGGAACTAAGTTAAAGCTTGCTTTCTTAATGGACAAACATGACACGATCGGTATTGACTGCGTGGCAATGTGTGTTAATGATATTGCATGTGCTGGCGGTGAGCCGCTGTTTTTCCTTGACTATATCGCATGTGGAAAGAATTATCCGGAAAAAATTGCAGATATCGTAAAGGGTGTAGCTGAGGGCTGTTTACAGTCTGATGCAGCATTGATCGGCGGTGAGACTGCTGAGCATCCAGGTCTGATGCCAGAGGAAGAGTATGATCTGGCTGGCTTTGCAGTTGGTATTGTTGATGAAAAGGATATGATCACTGGACAGGATCTTAAGGCAGGCGATGTTTTAATTGGCGTTGCTTCCAGTGGTGTTCATTCAAATGGATTCTCTCTTGTTCGTAAGATTTTTGAGATGACAAAGGAAAGTCTTGATACCTACTATGATGAATTAGGAAAGACTCTTGGTGAGGCACTGCTCACACCTACCCGCATCTATGTAAAGGCAATGAAGAGTATGAAGGATGCTGGCGTAAAGGTAAAGGCATGCAGCCATATTACTGGAGGCGGTTTCTACGAGAATATCCCGCGTATGCTCAAGGATGATACCGTTGCTGTAATCGAGAAGAACAGCTACCCGATTCCGCCAATCTTCACTTTAATGGCAAAGAAGGGAAACGTTGATGAGCAGATGATGTACAACACCTACAACATGGGTCTGGGACTTGTCATCGCAGTGGATCCGGCACAGGCAGATGCAGCCATCGCAGCTATCGAAGCAGCTGGTGAGAAGGCATACCGTGTTGGAAGCATTGAAGCTGGAGAGAAGGGTGTTATCTTAAAATGAGTAAGTTAAAGATCGCAGTGTTAGTCAGCGGCGGAGGCACCAATCTGCAGGCTATAATTGACAAGATCGCGTCTGGCGAAATCACAAACACCGAGATCGCACTCGTTTTTTCAAACAACCGTAAGGCATATGCATTGGAGCGCGCAAAAATGGCAGGGATTCCTGCCAAAGCGCTGTCTCCAAAGCAGTTTGAAAACAGAGAGGCATTTAACGATGCCGTGCTTGAGGTGATTGAAGAAAGCAAAGCTGATTTGATCGTACTTGCAGGCTGTCTTATGTATATCCCGCCAAAGCTGATTGAAAAATATCACAACCGGATTATCAATATTCATCCATCCTTAATCCCGTCCTTTTGCGGAAAGGGTTATTATGGCCTGACAGTACACGAAAAGGCACTAAAGCGCGGTGTGAAAGTGACAGGTGCTACAGTTCATTTTGTGGATGAGGTACTTGATAATGGACCAATCATTTTGCAAAAGGCAGTAATGATTGAAGAAGGCGATACACCAGAAGTTTTGCAGCGCCGTGTTATGGAACAGGCAGAGTGGGTTATTTTGCCAAAGGCAATTGATTTGATTGCAAATGGAAAAATATCGGTTGAAAATGGAATTGCCCATATCAAAGAGTAAATAAAAAGTGAAGGAAGGTTGCAGGCAATATGAAGGTACTGATTATAGGAAGTGGCGGAAGAGAGCATGCCATTGCATGGAAGCTAAGTAAAAGCCCAAAGGTAACGAAATTATATTGTGCACCAGGAAATGCCGGAATTGGACAGATCGCTGAGTGTGTTCCGATTTCTGCCATGGAATTTGACAAGCTGGCTGATTTTGCACAGGAAAACGGCATTGATCTTACAGTTGTAGGTATGGATGATCCGCTTGTAGGCGGCATTGTTGATGTATTTGAGGCGAGAGGCCTACGTGTATTTGGACCTCGCAAGAATGCAGCAATTTTGGAGGGTTCCAAGGCTTTTTCCAAGGATCTCATGAAAAAGTATGGTATTCCAACTGCCGCATATGAGAATTTCCATTCTCCAGAGGATGCAATCGAATATTTAAAAACTGCGAAAATGCCAATCGTATTAAAGGCTGATGGACTTGCACTTGGAAAGGGCGTTTTAATCTGCAATACAAGAGAAGAAGCCATGGAAGGTGTAAAGACACTGATGCTTGACAAGCAGTTTGGTGCTGCCGGTGATACTATTGTTGTTGAAGAATTTATGACAGGAAGAGAAGTTTCTGTTCTTACCTTTGTAGATGGAAATACCTATCGCGTAATGACAAGCGCACAGGATCACAAGCGTGCAAAAGACGGCGATCAGGGCTTAAACACAGGTGGTATGGGAACCTTCTCACCAAGTCCATTTTATACAAAAGAAGTTGATGCATACTGCAGAGAGCATATCTATCAGCCAACGGTTGATGCAATGCGTTCTGAAGGACGTACCTTCCAGGGTATCATTTTCTTTGGACTTATGTTGACCAAAGAAGGACCAAAGGTGCTTGAGTATAATGCGCGTTTTGGAGATCCAGAGACACAAGTTGTTCTTCCACGTATGAAGAATGATATTGTGGATCTGTTCGAAGCCTGCATTGATCAGACACTTGATAAAATTGATCTTCAGTTTGAGGATAATGCCGCTGTATGTGTTGTTTTGGCATCTGACGGCTATCCAGTTCACTACGAAAAGGGTCTTCCAATTTCTGGTCTTGAAGCTTTTGATGGCAAAGATGATTACTTTGTATTCCATGCTGGAACAAAGAAGCAGGGCGATACATTTGTGACAAACGGAGGACGAGTTCTTGGTGTAACAGCAACAGGAAAAGATCTAAAGGAAGCGCGTTCAAAAGCTTATCAGGCAACCGAGTGGATCTCATTTGACAATAAGTATATGAGACATGACATCGGAAAGGCCATTGATGAGGCATAATACAAAAAAGAACTCCTCTTTGAGGGGTTCTTTTTAATTCTGGTTTCTTGCAATTATCTTAACAATTCAAGCAAATCTATTGACAGAACACATTTTGTGCTTTAGTATAGACAAGTACGGTAAATGTTGATAAAACAAAGCAACACAAAAAAAGAACAGATAATTTGGAGGATGAAAACATGAGACGTTTTGCAGGGCTGTTTATGGCAGCATGCATGACCGTAGCTGTTCCTGCAGCAACGGTTTTCGCAGACGAAGTCGCAACCGAGTCAGTTGAAGCATCAGCTGAGACTGATGGTGAGACAAACGCAGAAGAACAGGATTCAAACGCTGAGAGTCAGGAAGAATCTCAGGAAACAACAGATAATACGACACAGGAATTAAATATTGCACAGTCACTTGACGGAGTAACACTTCCGGCAGACTCTGAGCAAATTACGTATACTTATCATGGAAATGTATGCAACGCTGCTAAGACAGCAACAGGACTTTATCTGCTGCCAGTTGTACAGGATGATTCAAGCGTTGTATGGTATGTATACAATGAGGAGACGGATAAGGCTATCCCATATGTAGCATTTACATCTGTAACAACTTCTTATGCAATTGTTCTTCCTAATGATGATGTAACTGTTCCAAGCGGATATGAGCGTGTAGATATTAATGTCAGCGGCCGCGTTGTTCCAGCATGGTTTAAATCAGCAGCTGGTGACGAAAATATGTATCTGATTTATGCACAGGATTCTGATGGAAATCAGGGCTTTTATCGTTTTGATGGATCAAATGGTTCCTGCCTTCGCTATGTAGCTGATCCTGATACTGATCTGCAGGCATCAGCAGACAGCTTAAGTGCAGAGCTTTCAAGCTTACAGGAAGACTATAATTCCATGTCTTCCCAGAATAGTGATGAGATTGAGAAATTAAATAATTCTGCAAATCTGCAGCAGCAAAATTATAACAATCTGAAGGAAAAGGTAGAGAAGTATGGTATGATCGGTGTTGCAGCATTGGGAGCTGTGACATTACTGATGCTGATTTTCTTTATCCGTATGATCTCAAAGTCTTCTAAGCTTAAGAAAGCAAATAAGAAGGTTACTGAGCTTGAGAACGCAGCTAAGACACGTGCACAGCAGGCAAGACCAAGATCAAGCCAGCCATCTACAAGAAGAGTACGCAGCGAGCATATGGGTGATACAAGAATGACAGAAGGCCGTGAGGAGGGTACCTCCAGTGTACGTCGTGTGCCAAGAAATTCTGATAGAGGTTTCGAGCAGAGTACAACTACATCTAAGGTTACACGTGTATCAAGAGAAGAAAGTTCTGAGCGTACACAGGGGGCAAGACCTGTAAGACAGCAGCCTTCAAGACAAGCAGGACAGACTGCTAGCCAGGCAAGACCGGCTAGAAGACCAGAGACAGCTGCTCCAAGAGCACAGCGTCCGGCTAGACCGACAAATGCACAGCAAAGACCGCAGCGTCCGACTAGACCAGCTGATTCCCGTCCATCTGGCGAGACTAAGATTTTTGATAAGGCTCCTGCAGAGTTAAATGATCTTGATGATGTAACACAGAGCACATCTTCAACACAGTCAAACGTTGCAGCAGCTGATATTGATAAGATCAGCGAGCAGTTAAATAGTCTTCATGCAGCAGAAAGCTCACCGATTGAAGATGATTTCATCGAAGTAGAGAGCACAACTCCGGAAGATATTTATTCAGATGATGACGATGATGATTTTTCTTTAACAGATTTTAAGGATATCTGATTCTAATAAATTTTGATACTAATTTGATATTAAGAAGGAATTAAGCAAACCAATTGGTGGGCGAAATTCCTTCTTTTTTTTGTAACTATTTAAAGCAGTACAAAATTTACTGAAAGTAATCTTCTTTCTTAAACTTTTTGGATTCTTTTATACTTGCATTCTATGCAGATTTGTGTAATAATAAATTCGTTGCAGGCAAAAAATGCCGCTAGGAATAAAATAATCGAATATGCAGTTGAAACGAAGGAGAGGACAATGAGAGCATTAATCAGTGTATCAGACAAAACAGGCGTAGTAGAACTTGCCAAAGAGCTAGAGGCGCTTGGGATCGAACTTATTTCAACAGGAGGAACCTATAAGAAGTTAGCAGAGGCTGGCGTAAAGGCGATGGAGATCTCCGAACTTACAGGCTTCCCGGAATGCCTCGATGGCAGAGTAAAGACATTGCACCCAGTTGTACATGCTGGATTATTGGCAATGCGTTCAAACCCAGAGCATATGAAGCAGCTTAAGGAGTTAGGTATTGAGCCAATTGATCTGGTAATTGTAAATCTGTATCCATTCAAGGCTACTATTTTAAAGGATGGCGTAACAAGAGCAGAGGCTGTTGAAAACATCGATATCGGCGGACCAACCATGCTGCGTGCTGCTGCTAAGAACTATCAGGATGTTGCTGTTGTGACAGATCCATCTGATTATGAGAAGATTCTTGCAGAGCTTAAGGCAGACGGACAGGTAAGTCTTGATACAAAGTTTTATTTGATGCAGAAGGTATTTATGCATACCTCCAGTTATGACACAATGATTGCAGATTATTTAAAGAAGGAGCGCGGTGATGACAGTCTGCCAGAGACGCTGACTATGACCTTTGAAAAGGTTGAGGATATGCGTTATGGTGAAAACCCGCATCAGAAGGCTGCTTTCTACCGTGAAATCGGCAAGAAGAAGGGTTCTTTGGTTGATGCAAAGCAGTTAAATGGAAAGTCTCTTTCCTTTAATAACATCAATGATACAAATGGTGCATTAGAGCTTCTTAAAGAGTTTACAGAGCCAACTGTTGTTGCATGCAAGCATGGAAATCCATGTGGTGTTGGAAGTGCTGATACTATTGAGGAAGCATGGAAGAAGGCATTTGCAGCTGATAAGGTATCTATTTATGGTGGTATTGTTGTTTCAAATCGCGAAATCAATGAGACCATTGCAAAGGATATGAAGTCAATGTTCCTTGAGGTAATTGTTGCACCGTCTTATACAGAGGGCGCACTTAAGATGTTAAGCTTCAAGAAGGATGGTTCTATGAGAAATGTCCGTGTTCTTGAGCTTGCAGATATCAGTGAAAAGCAGCCAGCAGAGGCACTTGATTTAAAGAAGGTAAATGGAGGACTGATTGTTCAGAACATCGACAGCAAGCTTCTTGACGGAGATGTTAAGGTAGTAACAGAAAAGGCACCGACAAAGAAGGAGATGGAAGATCTGCTCTTTGCATGGAAGGTTGTTAAGTTTGTTAAGTCAAATGGTATTGCAGTTGCAAAGGATCTTCAGACTGTCGGTATCGGACCTGGTCAGGTAAATCGTGTATGGGCGATTGAGCAGTGCTTCGAGCATGCAAATGAGCTGATCGGACCAGATGCAACAAAGGGTGCTGTATTGGCATCTGATGCATATTTCCCATTTGCTGATAATGTAGAGGCTGCTCATAAGGCAGGCATTACTGCAATTATTCAGCCAGGCGGATCTATTCGTGATAAGGACTGCATCGACAAGTGCAATGAATATGGAATTGCAATGGTGTTTACAGGAATGAGACACTTTAAGCACTAAAAATGAAATAATAAAAGTACCAAAGGAGGTGCTGCGAAACAGCAGCATCTCCTTTCTGTAAAGGAACAAGTAACGTATGGAAAATTTGAGTTTAAAAGAGTTTGCAGCGGCGCTTTCTGGAAAAGAACCAGTACCGGGCGGCGGCGGTGCAAGCGCCTGCACAGGTTCTTATGGATGTGCCTTAGGAATGATGGCTTGCGCACTGACCCATGGAAAGAAAAAGTATGCCTGCTATGAACAGGATATCAAAAGGATTGAGGGTGAGTTAGCAGTATGCAGGGACACACTTCTTAGCTGTATAAATGAGGATGCTCAAGGCTTTCTTCCGCTTTCAAAAGCGTATGGACTGCCAAAGGATACACCAGAGCAAAAAGCAAAAAAAGATGAGATTTTGGAGAAAGCACTGCATCAGGCCAGTCTTACTCCTATGAAAATTTTAAAAAATTCTGCTTATGCCATGACACTTTTGGATGAGCTTTCAGGAAAATGTTCGAAGCTGATTTTAAGTGATGTTGTAACAGGAGCAGCTCTTCTTGCAGCCTCTGCCAATGGCGGCTTTATAAATGTCGGTGCAAACACGGGGCTGATGAAAAACACTGAAATAGCGCAAAAGCTTAATGAAGAAGCTAAAATGCTTCTTTCTCAAACAATGAAGCTTCATGATAGCATCAGTCAGCTTATGTCATAAGAATAAATTAAAAAAGGAAGTGTGTCTATGCAAATCTTAAAAGGTGCGCCGGTCGCAGCAGCGATCCGCGATGAGATAAAAAAAGAACTAGAAGGGTGTGAGACAAAGCCTTGTCTTGCCATTGTTCGTGTAGGTGAAAAACAAGAGGATCTTTCCTATGAGAGAAGTGCCCTCAAGCGAATGAGCGGTGTTGGAATAGAGACAAAACTGTTTGTATTTCCGGCAGACATTTCAATGGATGATTTTTCAGCAGAATTTGCTGCCATAAATGATGATCCAACGATCGATGGCATTTTACTGTTTCGTCCGCTTCCGGCACAGCTTAATGAGTCACAGATTGTTGAATCAATTGCTCCAGAAAAGGATGTAGATGGTATATCTAGTGCAGCGCTTGGAAAGCTGTTTTCAGGAGATAAACACGCATTTGCTCCGTGTACTGCGCAGGCTGTCATGGAAATTCTCCATTTTTATGGCATTGAGCCGCAGGGAAAACGAGCAGTTGTACTTGGACGAAGTCTTGTAGTAGGAAAACCGCTATCTATGCTCTTATTAAACGAAAATGCGACAGTAACAATTTGTCATTCCCGCACAGCTTCACTGCCAGAGGTATGCCGTGAAGCCGACATTCTCGTAACGGCGATTGGCAAAGCAAAATGGGTAGATGAGCGTTTTGTTTCAGAAAAAACAATTGTTATTGATGTAGGAATTAATGTAGATGAAAATGGAATGCTTTGCGGCGACGTAAACTTTGGACAGATTGAAGATAAAGTTTCTATGGCAACGCCAGTTCCGGGCGGTGTAGGTGCCGTAACGACAGCAGTTTTAGCAAAGCATGTATTGGAGGCGGCAAAAGGACGCCGTGCTTTAAACAGCAAAGGAGGAAAAAATGGGCTTTCTGCCGATTAATCGCCGTGAAATGCAGCGGCTTGGCTGGGAACAGCCAGATTTTGTCTATGTGACAGGTGATGCCTATGTAGATCATCCATCCTTTGGACATGCCATAATAAGTCGTATTCTGGAATCTCACGGCTATAAAGTTGCTATATTACCGCAGCCTGACTGGCGTGACGATAATGCAATTCATGAGTTTGGCAAACCGCGCCTTGGTTTTTTAGTATCCTCTGGAAATATGGATTCTATGGTAAACCACTATTCTGTTTCCAAAAAAAGACGTCAGATGGATGCATACACTCCAGGTGGTGTTATTGGAAAACGCCCAGATTATGCAGATGTTGTTTATGGAAATTATATACGCCGTAATTTTCCAGACAGTCCAATTATTTTAGGCGGAATCGAAGCATCTCTTCGCCGCCTGGCACATTACGACTATTGGTCAGATAAGTTAAAGCGTTCTATTTTGATAGAAGCACAGGCGGATATCATCTCGTATGGAATGGGAGAGCATTCCATTGTCGAGATTGCAGATGCATTAAACAGCGGTCTGCCTGTAAGTGAACTTACCTTTATACGCGGAACTGTATGTAAGGTGCGTTCACTTGACCGTGTGCCGGATGCCTTAGTGCTTCCGACATATGATGAGCTGACAAAAGATAAGAAACAATATGCAGCCAGCTTTTATAAGCAGTACTGCAATACTGATCCATTTACGGCAAAACAGCTTGCTGAGCCATACGGATCACATCTTTATGTCATTCAAAATCCACCTGCCTATCCGCTTACAACACAGGAGATGGATGACGTGTATGAGCTTCCTTATATGAGAACGTATCATCCGTCTTACGAGGCGCTAGGCGGTGTGCCGGCCATCTCAGAAATTAAATTTTCACTTTGCAGCAATCGCGGCTGCTTTGGCGGCTGCAGCTTCTGCGCTCTTACATTTCATCAGGGACGAATCATTCAGACAAGAAGTCATGAATCATTGATTCGCGAAGCAAAACTGATGACACAGGAAAAAGATTTTAAAGGATATATCCACGATGTAGGAGGCCCAACGGCAAACTTCCGCCATCCAGCCTGTCAAAAACAGCTGACTAAAGGTGTCTGCACGGGAAAGCAGTGTTTATTCCCGTCACCATGTAAAAACCTTATAGGTGACCACCAGGATTATATCCAGCTTCTTCGAAAACTGCGCGCTCTTCCAAAGGTAAAGAAAGTTTTTATCCGCTCAGGTATTCGTTTTGATTATGTGTTGGCAGATAAAAGCGATGCTTTCCTTAAGGAGCTTTGTCAGTATCATGTCAGCGGACAGCTTAAGGTTGCCCCGGAGCATGTTTCTGACCGCGTTTTAAAATATATGGGTAAACCAGAAAATGCCGTCTACAAGCGTTTTACACAGCGCTACAAAGCAATGAATGAAAAGCTTGGACTCAAGCAATATCTGGTTCCTTATTTAATGTCATCTCATCCAGGCTCCCAGCTTACGGATGCGGTGGAGATGGCAGAGCATCTGCGTGATTTAGGCTACATGCCGGAACAGGTTCAGGATTTTTATCCGACACCGTCCACGATTTCAACCTGCATGTATTACACAGGCATTGATCCACGTACAGGAGAGTCTGTTTATATTCCAAAGGATCCTCATGAAAAAGCCATGCAGCGTGCGCTTATCCAATACCGTGATCCAAAGCTTTATGATCTGGTAAAAGAGGCGCTTATAAAGTGTGGCCGTCAGGATTTGATTGGTTTTGGCAAGGAATGTCTGATTGCACCAAGAAATATCAAACAGGGCAGAAATACAAATACGCAGTATGCAAAGAAACACAATGACAGCAGCAATACAAGACAACATCGTAGTGACAGCAAAGGCAGATATTCTGCGGGCAAAAGGAGGAAGTAAACATGTTAGGATTTGAGGAAGTAGAAAAGTATGACCCTGAATTGGCACAGGCAATGTCGGATGAGCTAACAAGACAGCGTACACATATTGAGCTGATTGCCTCTGAAAATCTTGTAAGCAAGGCCGTTATGGCAGCAATGGGCAGCGTTCTGACAAACAAATATGCAGAAGGTTATCCGGGAAAACGCTATTATGGTGGATGCGAATATGTTGACGTAGTAGAGGAGTTAGCAAGAGAGCGCGCAAAGAAACTTTTTGGTTGTGAGTATGTCAATGTGCAGCCGCACTCTGGAGCACAGGCAAATATGGCAGTCTTTTTTGCCGTATTAAATCCTGGTGATACCTTTATGGGTATGAGCCTCGACATGGGTGGTCATCTTACACATGGAAGCCCGGTAAACATGTCAGGAAAGTACTTTCACGCTGTTCCTTATGGAATTAATGCAGATGGCTTTATTGATTATGACGAAGTTCGCCGTATTGCACTTGAGTGCAAACCAAAGATGATCGTAGCCGGTGCCTCTGCCTACGCAAGAAAGATCGACTTTAAGCGCTTCCGTGAGATCACAGATGAAGTAGGCGCAGTTTTAATGGTTGATATGGCACATATCGCAGGTCTTGTCGCAGCTGGACTTCATGAAAGTCCAATTCCTTACGCACATGTAACTACTACAACCACTCATAAGACACTTCGCGGACCGCGAGGCGGCATGATCATGTGCAGCAACGAGGTTAACAAAAAGTACAACTTTAATAAGGCAATTTTCCCAGGCATTCAGGGCGGACCGCTTATGCATGTTATCGCAGGAAAGGCTGTTTGCTTTAAGGAAGCACTTGATCCGGCATTCAAGCTTTATGCACAGGGAATTATTGATAATGCGCAGGCACTTGCTTCTGGCCTTATGAATCGTGGCTTTGAGCTTGTATCAGGCGGAACAGATAATCATCTAATGCTCGTAAATCTGATAAATAAAGGTGTAACTGGAAAGCAGGCTGAAAAGATGCTTGATGCTGCCAACATTACATGCAATAAGAACACCGTACCGAATGACCCACAGTCTGCATTTACGACAAGTGGTATCCGTCTTGGAACAGCCGCTGTTACAACCAGAGGCTTTAATACAGCTGATATGGATGTTGTCGCACAGGCAATCTCTCTTGTTATCGACGATATGGAGAAAAACAAAGAAGAAGCAATGGCACTTGTTAAGAGCCTGACTGACAAATATCCGTTATACGAATAATTGTAATTTTAGTAATGAGGTATCATGGAAACATTAAAAATTCGCTATTTGAGTGACAAAATTGAAAAACTCCGTTTCATCGACGGAAAATCTGATTGGATTGATCTAAGAAGCGCAGAGGAAGTAAATATGAAGGCTGGAGAGGCTCGTCTTATTTCTCTTGGTATTGCAGTGCAGATTCCAAAGGGCTACGAGGCACATGTTGTTCCAAGAAGCAGTACATTTAAGAATTTCGGTCTCATCCAGACACATCATATGGGTGTGATTGATGAAAGCTACTGCGGTGATCATGACGAATGGAAAGTACCTGTGATGGCGGTACGCGATACATGTATTCACGTAAATGACAGAATTTGCCAGTTTCGTATTATGGCACATCAGCCAGCACTTCAATTTGAAGAAGTGGAGCATTTAGAAGGCTGTGACCGCGGCGGTTTTGGAACAACTGGAAAGCAGTAATTGCTGCACAAAAATCTAAAAAAGGCGTCTCACAAAAACGTGAGGCGCTTTTTTAATAACAGCCATTTTAATTAAGGCTCATTTAAGGCTCATTTAAGGCCCAAATGTTATAAGCTGTTCTGCATATGGACGTGTTTCAATCCAATCACAGAATGTGTGCCACTCTGCCAGCTTATGATTCTTTCTTGCACGATAGGTATTGATTAATGTCTCATAATTAAATGTGCAGGTGCGCATCTGGTTATAGCTACTTGGAAGAAGCTGGATCATATCATACCAGTCATCCTTTGATTTTGTCTCCTTAAAACGAAGACGGATGTTTTCAAGCTCGGCAACAACTGTTTCCATAAATTTTTTGTACCGTCTGTCATATGATCGCAGGAGAAGTCATCCATTGAGAATGGTTTGCTGTGGATTTTATGCATAGTACTTGTTGAGTTAGCAACAGTAGCTACCTTATATGTATCATATTCCTTCCACCAGTAAAGTGGTGCAGTTACATCTACGCTGACAAAAACCATACGCAGATATTTTCTATGGTCAGAACCTGCCTTTGCAAGACGCATTGCCAGATCAAGATCATTTGGTCCAAAAACAAAGCTGCCGTCAGGCTCGGTATGGCTGTCCATACGGCCCCAGCTGTTCATAGGATTTCTGGCTCCGCGGATGGCATTTTCAAAATTCATAACAGATGTATTTTTTAAAGTAAGCATTTATGTCATTCCTCCTGTTTTTTTGCATCTGACTTATCTTAACATATTCAGCAAATATCTGCAATATCATATTCAGTTTGCAGGACACCCATTTACAAAACAAGTTACTGTTCATTGTGCTATGTTACGAAAGCCCTTCGGTGCAATGATTTCGTCGACGAACCCAATTTTGCGGGCGCCTGTTATGTTTCTAAGCAGTACTGCATATAATGATATGAATTACATAAAATGGGTTGGAATCAGATGAATTTAAAGTTTACAAAAATGCAGGCAACTGGAAATGATTATATCTTTGCAAATTTGTTTGACGCAAATGATTTCAAAATATTTAATGAAACAAATTGGAGTCAGATGGCAATACGTCTTAGTGATCGTCATTTTGGAATAGGTTCTGATGGTTTGATCCTAATTTGTCCATCAGATGTCGCTGATTGTCGTATGCGCATGTTTAATGCTGATGGCTCTGAGGGAGCCATGTGCGGAAATGGAATACGCTGCTTGGGGAAATATGTATATGAACGCGGACTAATAAAAAAGAGTATTATCTGTGTGAAGACAAAAAGTGGAATACGCACACTTTATCTTGATATTGAAGATGAAATGTATGTCAAATCAATTTGTGTTGATATGGGAGTCCCTGTTCTTTCTTCCAGTCTTGAAATTGGTTCTTTTTTTGTAACACCTGTATCAATGGGCAATCCTCATGCAGTATGTTTTGTTCCTAATTCTCCTTCTGAATATCCAGTTGAAAAGTGGGGACCATTTTTAGAGTGTCATCCACAATTAGAGGAACGCAGTAATGTTGAATTTGTTCAGGTAGTTTCTCATAATAAAATTTGCCTTCGAATTTGGGAACGAGGTTCTAAAGAAACACTCTCATGTGGAACAGGTGCATGTGCAGCAGCTGTCTGTGCCATACAGCAAAAAGGAATGGAAAATAAGGTTTTGGCAGAGGTACCAGGCGGAATATTGATTATTAGCTGGAATGGCAATGGAGAAGCTGTTTTTTTAAGCGGACCAGCAGAGTTTATATGTGATGCTTTTGTTTCAATTCATTGACAAGCCAATATTTGCAGCAAAGCCCGAAGGTGAATGGATTTCGTAAGACTTCCGGGTTGCATATTACTAGTTACAGTTCACTGGACGCCCATTCATTCGCAAAACCGCACGTTCCGTGCGTCGTTGCTAACCGCAAACAAGTTTGCGCGCAACTTTGTTTTGTTCATGAACGGGCGTCCACTTCGTCCTGCTGATCTGTCAAATCTTCATGCAAGCATGAGATTTATCCAGATCTAGCATGACGCGTGAACTGTAACAGCTACATATTTTAGTTGATTTTTAAAAGTCTGTATGGTAAGATACTGATATATGTCTCTAGGTGACATGATAACCAAAGATCCAACCCACAGAAAGGACGAGATAAACATGGAAAAACAGCGCAGAGTTATGCTTAAGCTCAGCGGAGAAGCATTAGCTGGTGAAAAAAAGACTGGTTTTGATGAAGAAGTTGTAAAGGACGTTGCAAGACAGGTAAAGCTGTCAGTTGACCAAGGCGTACAGGTTGCAATTGTAATTGGCGGCGGAAACTTCTGGAGAGGCCGTTCCAGCAACGCAATTGATAGACCAAAGGCAGACCAGATTGGTATGCTAGCAACTGTTATGAACTGTATCTATGTATCTGAAATCTTCCGTACCACAGGCATGAAGACTGAAATCTTCACACCATTTGCCTGCAGCACCTTTACAAAGCTGTTCTCTAAGGATGCAGCAAATGAAGCACTTGCACAGGGAAAGGTTGTTTTCTTTGCTGGCGGTACCGGACATCCATATTTTTCTACTGACACTGGTGTTGTACTGCGTGCTATTGAGATGGAGGCAGACGTTATCCTTCTTGCAAAGGCAATCGACGGTGTTTATGACAGTGATCCGGCAAAGAATCCAGATGCTGTCAAGTATGATACCGTAACTATTAAAGAGGTCGTAGATAAGCGCCTTGCTGTTATTGATATGCCGGCATCTAACATGTGTATGGAAAACCATATGCCGCTTGCTGTATTTGGCTTAAACGAAGAAAATAGCATTGCAAATGCATTAAACGGCAAGATTACAGGAACTCATGTAACAGCCTGAAAATGTAAAAATTTAAAAACCATAAAACCGAAGGAGCGTAACTATGAAGGAAGTTATTAAAAAATGTGAAGAGAAGATGACAAAAACCTGCGAAAATCTGGATGGCGAGTTTTCCAATATCCGTGCAGGACGTGCAAATCCAAATCTGTTAAACAGAATTATGGTTGAATATTATGGAACTCCAACTCCTATGCAGCAGGTAGGAAATATTTCAGTTCCGGAGCCGAGAATCATCCAGATTAATCCGTGGGAGAAGAGTCTGTTAAAGGCTATCGAGAAAGCTATTCTGGCATCTGATCTTGGAATCACACCAACAAATGATGGTACAAGCATTCGCCTTGTATTCCCAGAGCTTACAGAGGAAAGACGTAAGGAATTAGTAAAGGACATTAAGAAGAAGGGTGAGGCTGCAAAGGTTGCTGTCCGCAATGTTCGCCGTGATGCAAACGATACCTTAAAGAAGATGGAAAAGTCAACTGACATTACTGAGGATGAGCGCAAGGAAGGCGAAGAGAAAATCCAGAAGATGACAGACAAATATGTTGCAAAGATAGACAAGAGTGTTGAGAATAAATCAAAGGAAATCATGACTGTCTAATAATAAGAAAGTTTCAGGGCAGGCGTTTTGCCTGTCCTGTTTTGTGTAACAAGATAGAATAAGATTATACCTGTGAGGTACTCATATGGATGAACAAAAAAAGATTCCGCGTCATGTCGCGATCATTATGGACGGAAACGGCAGATGGGCTGAGCGCAGAAAGCTGCCGCGAAAAATGGGTCATGCAGAAGGCTGTAAGGTACTAGAGCAAACTGTGCGCGATGCAGCTGATCTTGGTATTGACTATTTGACTGTTTATGCTTTTTCCACTGAAAACTGGAAGCGCTCTGAGGAAGAGGTTTCGGCGCTTATGGTTCTTATGGGCTTTTACATTAAAAAGCTTTTAAAGGTAGCCGAAGAGGAGAATGTACGTGTTAAAATTATAGGAGAGCGAAGTCGCTTTGCACCAGATCTGGTGAAGGGTTTAAATAAGCTTGAGTATGAGACAAGAAATAATACACGCATGGTATTTGCTATTGCGATCAACTATGGTGCAAGAGACGAGATGCGCCGCGGAATGATTCGCATGGCAGAGGATGTGAAAGCAGGAAAGCTCGAGCCTACAGTTATTACGGAGCAGACAATTGGCTCTTATCTGGATACTGCAGATATGCCAGATCCAGATCTTTTAATTCGCACAAGCGGTGAGCTTCGTCTGTCAAACTTCTTGCTCTGGCAGCTGGCTTACACAGAAATTTATGTGACAGATGTTTTGTGGCCTGATTTCAACAAAGAAGAGCTGCAAAAAGCAGTAGATTCATTTGGAAAACGTGAGCGCCGTTATGGAGGCCGTCTGACCAAATAAGATTTATATAACATTTTACTTACAGAAAGGCATAAAAGTTTATGTTTATTACAAGAACAATCAGCGGAATTGTGCTGTTGGCAGTGACTATGTGTGCAATCATCGCCTCGGGCCCGCTTCTGTATTTATTTATGCTTCTGATCAGCCTGGTTGGCATGTATGAGCTGTACCGTGTTTTTCAGATGGAAAAAAAGATTCCTGCGCTTGTTGGTTATCTGACAGCAATCGGAATAGAATCTGTCATTTTGGCAGGAAAAAATGATCTTGTTATTCTTATACTTGTTTTAGGATTTTTGGCAATGATGGTCTCATATGTGGCTACTTATCCAAAATTCACGGCAGAAGAGATTGCAAAAGCAACATTTGGAATGGTATATGTGGCATTGATGATGTCATTTATTTTCCAAACAAGAATAAGCAATGATGGTGCCTACACAGTATGGCTGATCTTTATCAGCGCATGGGGCTGTGATACATGTGCATATTTAGTTGGACGTGCGATTGGAAAACATAAGATGACACCTGTATTGAGTCCAAAAAAATCAATCGAGGGTGCAGTCGGCGGAATTATAGGAAGTGCATTAATTGGTGCGCTTTATGGAACAATTTTCAAGACAAATCTGTCTGAATTTTCAAATCCGGCTGTTTTTTGTGCCATTATTGGTGCATGCGGCGGCTTTATCTCCATGTTTGGAGATCTTTCTGCGTCAGCGATCAAACGTCAGTACCAGATTAAAGATTATGGAAATCTGATTCCGGGACACGGCGGCATCATGGATCGTTTTGACAGTATTATTTTTACAGCACCGTTAATCTATGTTCTCGTAACGCTGCTTCAGCGTATTGCGTAAGCGAAGAATATTAACGAAGAAAGGCAGGTTTTTACTTTACAATGAAAAAAATTGCCATTTTAGGATCTACTGGTTCTATTGGAACACAAAGCTTAGAGGTTATTCGCAGCCAGCCAGATATGGAAGCAACTGTGTTAGCCGCAGGAAGTAATGTTGCACTG
>ENA-OQKP01000759-OQKP01000759.1-human-gut-metagenome-genome-assembly--contig:-NODE-759-length-21316-cov-5.709472_pt1 | contig 21316 bp, 30 predicted proteins | sample MGYA00242780_ERZ504802 | MGnify/ENA primary metagenome ERZ504802 (study PRJEB26092, sample SAMD00036406) | human gut metagenome | host: Homo sapiens | study: EMG produced TPA metagenomics assembly of... | reverse complement strand
GTGCTGTTGGTCGCGCTGCTTAGCTGGATTATCCCTTTCTGTGCTGTCGTTGCATCCTGTGCGGTGTATTTCCCGTTAGCCAGGTCATACGCGGCCTTAACGGCTTTTGGTGTTGCCGCCAGTGACTCGGAAGTGCTGTTAGTCGCACTACTGAGCTGGACAAGACCTTTTCGCGCTGTGGTGGCGTCCTGTGCAGTGTATTTCCCGTTAGCAAGGTCATATGCTGCCTTTACCGCTTTCGGCGTTGCGGCGAGCGTTTCAGACGTGCTGTTGGTGGCGCTACTGAGCTGGACAAGGCCTTTTCGCGCTGTGGTGGCATCCTGCGCGGTATATTTCCCGTTAGCAAGATCATAAGCAGCCTTTACCGCTTTCGGCGTTGCGGCCAGTGTTTCAGACGTGCTGTTGGTCGCACTGCTTAACTGAGTAAAACCTTTTGCGGTCAGCGAGGCGTCCGGGTGACGTCGTGACTGTTCGTGCTCTGCAATTTTGTCATCAACGTAATCCTGCGTCGCCATCACCGTTGTGGTGTCAATGGTCAGCGCCACTGAGGCCACACTGCTGACGATGATGACCATGCGGCAGGTCTGCGAACGCCCTGAGCCTTCGGCAAGAGCTGGCTTATAACTTTCGGCCATGTTCGCCACGGCAATTAACGTTCCAGCATCATCGTACAGGCCAAGCTCACGCATCCAGAAACCGCCCACCTCCGGCGGAATAACCAGCTCTGCGATAATATAATTACTGTTTCGTTTGTCCTGGCTGATTTTGTTCAGCGCATGCCGCCAGACTTCGTGGATAAGCCCGGTCTGTCCGGCATCCGGGACAGGCAATTTACCACCGCCATCCCCGACGGCCATCGTGGTAATGTTGACCTTCCGCCCTCCCGGTGCGGTTGCCGCTGCCAGCTTTGCTGCACCGGCAGTGGTGATAACGGTTTTGAATTTTGTGCTCATTATTCCTCACTTATCCGGGGTAAACCGTAATTACATCGCCGTCGTAAGCCACACCACCGGCGAACAGGTAGCCGGGAATGTCCCGGGTAATGTTCAGGCCAATAAGATGACGACTTGCAGGTTTGGCATCAGCAATAAGCCGTTCCATTTCCTGATACATTGCCTCTGTGATGCCACTTTCCAGTACACCAATATCAAGCCGGAAGGTGCCGGGCGGGTCACTGTTTTCCCACCACTCCGTCACGTTGATGAGATAGCCGAGCGGCTCCACCACACGCCGGATTGCGCCTATAGTGCCCTTATGGCAGTGAATGAAATACGCATCGCGGATAACGGCGCGTTTTGTTGCTTCCGGCCACTTTTCATCCCACCTGTCGACCGAAAACGCCCACGCCAGCCACGGCAGCAGATTTGCCGGACAGGCATCCGGGTTCCACAGCTCACGAATACTGACCGGCGTTTTTTCAATTTCCGCACAGGCTTTTGCGGCAGCAATTTCAAGCGGCGATGAGCCGGTCGGCAGCAGGCGCGAATCACTCATCCGAGCCTCCGGTCACGACGCGGTATTCGGTACAGAAAGACGCCTGCGTACTGTTGAGCACAATGTCGGCCAGTGGTGCGGCCAGCTCGACACGCTGCACGCCTTCCACATGCAAAGCGGCATAAATGGCAGACAGACGGATGTCGCGCCCCAGCCGGTGCTGCGCCGTGATGTACGCTTCCAGTTTTTTCACGGCAGCAGCGCGGATGGGTTCGCTTTCGGGACCAGGGTAAAGGTAAAGCGTGGCGTTTATCTGGTATTCAACAATGGTGGCAGACTGCACGGTCACGCGGTCGGCCACCGGCCTGACGTCCTCGCCATTAAGGGCGTTACGCACCACGGCCAGCAGGTCTTCGGATGCCACACCGTTATTTTCACGTGACAGCACAGAGATGGTGACGCAGGCCGGAGACGGACTGGTGACCGAGATATCCGCGACACGCCCGTCGGCACTGCGACCATGATACTGATAGGCTCCCACCGACCCGGCGACGCTTAAGCCCTCAAACGCCTGCTGAATACGCAGACGATAATCGGTGTCAGACTCCATCACTGCCGGTGTCGGCGGGATAGTCGAATCATCTGCCGGGGTGATAGTCAGGCGCGTGGTGTTGTAATTGGCACCAATCACATCAAGGTCATTACCGGCGGCACAGGCCAGCATCACCGCCCGTGCGGCCTCATTCACACGCTGACGCCAGATAAGCTCACGATAAGCATTTTCCTCCAGCAGTTTGACGAGAGGCTCGGATTCCAGCGTCAGGGTACGGGCAACCGCCTCCTGCTGGTCTTCCGGGTAAAGGGAAATCAGTGTCGCCTTGCGTTCGGCAAGAATGGTTTCAAAGTCCAGCTCCTCGACCACATCCGGTGCGGGTAGCTGGTTCAGGTCGATAATCGGCATGGTTTCAACTCACAGGGATGGTTAACGAAAGTGGCTGGCCGGTGTCGTTGTGCTGGCCGGTCAAAGTGACAGTCATTCGCCCGTCAAAACTGCGCTCAGTGGTGACGGATGACAGGGTGACGCGGGGTTCCCATTTCAGCACCGCCATGTAACAGGCGACCTTAATCTGCAACTCAAGCGCCGGAGTCTGCGGCTGGTCAATCATTGACGCCAGCAACGAGCCGTAATCACGACGCATCACCCGTGAGCCGACCGGCGTGCGCAGGATATCGCCGATACTCTGGCTGATATGCTCAAGGTCAGTGACAGTCAGGCCATCACTGCGATTCATTCCAAGATAACGCGCTGTCATAGAGGACTCCCGGTTGTGCCGCCACTGTCGCCGGGGTGTTTATGGGTATGCAGTACCTTACCGTTTGATGAGAGTTCACCGCCGGTGTGTTCAATGTTGCCGCGCATCGTCCCGCCCTTCTGCACTTCCAGCGTGCCGGTAATCAGCCTGTTGGTGCAGACCACCTCCGGTGTGTCCAGGGTGACGCGGGTTGATGCTTTCACCATGACCACCGGCACCGTGGCAGTAACAGAATCAGAAGCCGTCACGCTGGCCGTTTTAATTCCGCTTACCGTAAGTGCACTGGTTTCGGGTTCATACTCAATCACCGCCCCGTCAGGGAAACGGATATGCAGGGCATCCGCCGACGCAGACGGCGCGGGGTTATCGTCGGAATAAATCCCCGGCAGAACGAATGCCGTGTCGAGTTCACCGCCCACGGCCAGAATCAGCACCTGTTCCCCCACGGAAGGTGCCCACCATGTGCGCGAACGACCGGCGCGATGGGTCAGCCACTGAAGCCAGTCGGTGCACATGCCGCCGGTCTGCACACGGCAGCGACCGGCGTTAAGGTCGGTTTCGACGATAATGCCGGTGCGGATCATGTTGCGCAGTGCGCGCGCGAGTTCCTGAATATTTGCGAGAGTGTTCATAACGGGAAGGATGCCGCCGGGTCATACCGGCGGCAATGTGACGATGAGGTGTCGGGAATGGCACAACTAACGGTCGAGGTGCGCCAGAATAATCTCTTCAATCATCTGCACATCCTCACCGGTAAAGCCGAGCAGGGGACGCGCCGGATAATCAATTTTCTTACCGTCTTTCCGGTTTTCTTCCGACAGACCGAACTGATGCACACTGGCGATTTTCGGTGACTTCCCGCCGTAAAACTCCATTGATGCCTGTTCCGGGCTGGCGCGGATATGCAAAAAACGACTGGTGATAAGTTTCGCAAACATTTTTCGCTTAACACGACCAGTCTTTTTTCTGGCGCTCTGCTGCTGGCGTGGCGCGTAGGGTGTGCCGTCCGGGGCTTTCTGTGCCATCACCCGACGCTGCTGACTCTGCCGCAGACGTTTCGCCAGTTCGGCGCTCAGTCGCCGACGCCCTGACGGTGACAGCGATTCAATCAGTCCGGTCAGCCGGTCTTCAAAACGCTTAAACTCATTCATCCCACTTACTCACCAGTTCGCCATTGATATAAAGCTCCATCGGGCGGGTGACCGGCTCCGGCGGCGTGGGTTCCGGGATATTCTTCACATGCAGCGCGCCGTCCACCTCACTGACCAGCGTGCGCTCGGTCAGCATCAGGCTGATGCTGATATCAAAGCTGCTGTCATTGTTGATGTCTGCATAAAACGTGAAGCCCTTTTTCAGGCCTTCGTCGGTGGTCATGATGTCGGGCTGATTTTCCCGCAGCCACGCCAGCACCGGCACGATGAGCAGGTTAAAATCACCGGTAAAGTCGGTCACAATCACATTGAGCGTGTAACGCTTTTCGAATGACAGCGACGTCGCCAGCGTGGAGGCAATACTCCCGCTATCCACAAATATCCGCAGCATCTCGGGACTGGTTTTCAGCACCGTGACGGCATCAGTCAGCGCCCTGCGCAGGCTGTCGGGTTTGAGCATCGTTTTCGTCCTGACAGTGTTTAATCATTTTTACCTGGCTGGCACAGCGTGCCAGCGCGTTCTCAAGCTGCCGGATATCGGCACTTAAATCGCCGTTCGTCTCCGGGTCACTGCCCGGCATCGGGCAAAGACTCACTTTCGGGCAGTCGTTGTGGACAATCACTGGCGTCGGTGCAGGCGGGGCGCTGGTGCAACCGGCGCACAGCATCAGGCAGGTCAGCACCGTACCAGCGGCGAAAATCCTCGTTTTCATTAAGTAACCTCGTGATGGTTTTCTCGCGCTGTGCTTCACGCTTCGCAGCGTTCTCCAGCTCCTGACGCAGTGCCACCTGCGCCAGCTCGTTTTTGTCTGCCCTGGTGAGGGCAACATGAAGCTGCTTTTTCAGCATGGTGATGGTCGTCTGCTGCTCGCTGGCTACGTTGTTTGCCCTGTCCAGTAAGGTGCGCAGGCTGGCGTTTTTATGCTTCGCCAGAAACAGACCCGCCACCGCCAGCGATAACAACACGACCAGCACAATCATCAGCTTTGACATAATTCCCGCCCCTCAAGACGCTGACGGCAGGCCGTGCGTATCAGCCGGAAAAACAGCGACGCTACGAGATAAATCAGCGCGGTAAAAATCCACCCGGCAGCGACCAGCGAGATAAATGTCGCCACCATCACAACCAGAGCCGCCGCCCGTCTGCGCCACGGCACCGGCTGCAAAAACAGCGACGGGACAATCTTCACGGCCAGCGATTCCGGCGGCAGCTCCCGCCCGTAGCGTTCCAGCACATACTCAGTGGCATACACGCCGACACCACCGGCAACCACACAGATAACCATCGCCAGAATCGCCCAGGCGGCGACAAAATTGACGGCCACGCTCTGCGGGTAAATCAGGGACAGTGCCAGCATCAGCGCCAGCGACACGTTCAGCATCAGTGAAAGGGATAATTTCTTCATGGTGTTTACTCCGTTTAAGCCGGTACGCCGCCAGCGGTACGCCAGACGGTGACCAGTTTTTCCAGTGAATGCTCACGCTGACCGTAACCGGCACCCGGCAGGGACGCCCAGATATTGCGACAGCGTGAAATGGCGCGCTCAATGCGTCCCGCCCGGATGTCATCCAGCGCACCGCGTTCGCGGATCAACTGAATGGCGAGTCTGTCCTGTGACAACGGACTGAAATCCGGCAGGGCAAGCTGTTTGCGGTAATGCGGCCAGAACAGGTAAAGCTGCTGATAGCGACCGGAGGCCGTGGATTTTTCACCGCGACGGTTAAACACCTTCGCCGGTCGGCCATGCGCGAACGGGTGGTCACTGTAGTCGGTGAAAATTTCCGGCTTCCCGTCCAGTCCGGTGACTATCACGTCATAGCCACGGTTTTTCGTCAGCGGATGATTCGCCGTCCCTTCGGATACCGCCAGCATGTCGAGAAAGGCGGCGATATTCTGATGCGTGTTAATTACCGGCATTACGGTTTCCCCCTGCCCTTAAAGCGGCGCTGAATGGCAATCTCAATCACCTGATAACCGGCGATACCCAGCATGGAGCCGATGCCGCACACTGCAGGCAGTGACAGGTCAGGAAACTGCACCAGAACAACACCGGCAACCATCGAGACAAAACCACCGAGCAACATGCGCCCGATAAACAGACGCGGGGTGATGGGTTCACCACCGGCAAGCACCTTGCCGACAACAATCAGCACCCCAATCATGAAAAGCGACAGGACGCTTTTTTCTTCTGCTGTCATGCGTTACTCCCACAGATTGACAGTTTCAGCCACGGGCGCGGTCTGAACGTCGGGCAGTTCGACGGCGGTGCCGTGTGGCAGCACCGCGCCCAGTTCAGCCAGTCCCGGATTTGCGGCGAGCACGGTCTCAACCACGCCCTCAGTGCGCCCGTAATACCGGACACAAATGGCGTCGAGCGTGTCGCCCTGTAGCGCAAAGGTCTTCATCAGATTTGACTCACGATGCAGCGCGGCTTGTCCTGGATACGCGCCACCGCCCAGCGCATATCCCGCCACAGCTCATCAATGGTGCTGTCAATGCTGTCGGCCTTCTTGTCGCCTTTCGCACTGGCATCCACGCCGCGATAACGCTCATAAAGCGATGCGGTCGCCATCGCACACACGGCGCGCTCGTAGTAAAAAACCCTGATGCTTTCACCGTCGATGTCGTCCGCCGGGACGTCCGCCAGACGCGTAAAACCGGCGGCAATTTTCTGTTCGCGGTACTCGTACAGCTCCGCATTCGTCTCCGCCATGCCTGACTTGATGGCCTCACGCAGACGGGCGGGGGCGACGGTCTGCTCAAGGCGCATACGTTCCCGGACGCGCTTCGGGTCGATATCGGGAAAAAAGAACGTGTTTTTAATCACCGGCTCGTCGCCTGCCGGTTGCGGGATGACCACCGTACCCTCACCGGACACGGGAGCCTCCTTTCGCGGAATAATCAGCGTCATCATGACTACCTCTGAAAAGTAGGGCGGTGGACGCCGGTGCAGTGTCAGGTGATTCACCCACACTGACCGGCGTGCCGCCCTGGCGCGGGGCGCATTCGGTTGTTAACTGGCTTTCTTTTTCGGGCGTCCACGTTTTGCCGGTGTCACGCTCCGGGTCTTACGCGGGGCGCGGGTGGCCGCTTTGAGTTGTGGCTCCGGCTTCGGTTTCAGCTCCCGCTCCAGTCGTTCAATCTCTTTTTTGACGCCTGCCTGACAGTCGAGCTGTGTCGCACGTTGCAGGTGTGCCAGCGCCCCTGCGGCATCACCAGCGTCACGCAGAAACAGACCGGTGATTTTGTGCAGCTTTGCGCGCACTTCATCAGGCATGTCAGCCGTGGCGGTCAGTTCAAGGGTGTCCGTCAGCAGGCGGGGATCCACAGACTCACCGGCAGCGTGAGCGCGCATGGCCGCGAGCGCCACCTCCTCGGTGAACATGTACGGCGGGGTGCGGCGGTGTTTACCCGGCATGGTCAGACCGTACTTCAGGGCATAACGGGCAATCTCCAGCGCACCGGCAATATCGCCGGTATCCAGACGCCACAGCATGACTGTCATCAGAATGTCATCCTGTGCACCTTTGCCCTGCTCCAGCACGCCGTTCACCCACGGCAACCAGAACGGCAGCAGTTCGCGTTTTTTCGCGGCCTTCAGCTCTTTTGAATAAATCGCTTTCAGTGTGCGCTGGTCTGCGGCGAGCTTAACCAGCATCTGCTCATAGACAGTTGCATGTCGCAGCGGGGCGGCTTCCCGCTGCGCGGTCATCGCTGCCGAGACCCGCATCATGTGGCGCTGTGCGGGACTCGTCATCGGTTACGCTCCCGGCTCTGCGGTCGCTTTAGCCAGTGTGGAGAAATCACCGACCTTAATTTTTTCCACCAGACAACCGGCGGCGTAGTCTTCCACCACGTAATCAATATTCATTGACTCGTAGTTCTCCACGCGGTCGAGTTTCGGGTTTTCCTCAATCACGCGGCGATGGCTGTCATCCATGTAGTAGATGGACAGGTTTTCCAGCTTCGTGATGAGCATCGCATCCGCCGGGAAGTACGGGACGCGTACCGCCGGCAGGTTGCCGATGCGTTTCTGGCTGATGATGACGTCAGCGGCCAGCATCTCGCTGTTGTCCTGCTCCTTGTTAACGATGGGGAAATACTTGTCCGCCAGTAGCTGACGCCCCACAATCACCACAAGGTCAGGGTCTTCCTGATACCACGGCTCAATCAGGTTGTTGGTCGCATCCATCACCAGTGCATCGAGGCTGGCATAATCACCGCCCTTACCCACGCGGATGACCTCAGAGGTCGTGTGACCTTCCTCGTCAGTGACCTTGCTCATCACGCGCGCCGGGGCTTCATTGCGGTATTTCTGCAGCCAGCCGACCGCCACATCCTGCAGCATCGGATTGCTGCTGCGGTCAGAGGTTTCGGCACGCCTCACGCCGTTAAAACCGGCCATGATGAAATCAAGGGACTGGCGTTTGATAATGGCGTTACGGACACGGAGCTGGAAATCCTGATAACGCGCCCACAGGTCCAGCGTTTTGTAGCGGATATAAAAATCGAAATTAATCTGGTCGCATTCGTACTTGTTTGACGCCAGCTTCGAGAAGTCCTTCGGCTGACGCTCGGTGCCACCGGCGGTGTCGGTGGTGCTGGCAATGGAGCCGGTGACACCAATACCAATTTTTTCCCCTTTCATTTCGCTGACCGGCACAATGTTGATGCGGGTCAGAAAGTCAGAGGACTCCTGCATGGTGTTCATCAGGGTCTGGGTGACCGACGGTTCAACGGTGAATTTTTTCGACACATCACCGGCGTCGATGCCGTTCAGTTCGGCAACACGGGACAGGTAGGCATTAAATTTAAAGCGGGTTTCCTGGCGCATAGTTTTTCCTGAAATTAAGGGTTAATCGTGAAGGTTTTCCCGGACTGACTGACGCCGGTCAGCAGTTCGTCATCAGGGCGTCACCGCCACCGCCGGTGGCCTTGCTGCGGCGCTGCTGGGTCAGACTTTCGGTGTGGTCGAGACTGTTTTTCAGGCGGGTGAATGCCTGGCTGGTTTCATCCGCCCTGTCAGTCACATCCTGCTTAAGTGCGGAAAAGGCGTTTTCCATCTCAGCGAGGCGCTGCTCAGTGGTGCTCAGTTTTTCCTGCACATGTTCAGCAACAGCGGTCACCGCTTCATGCACGTCATTCAGACGGGCGTCATCGCTGGCCTGTTTGCGGCCAAAAATGGATTTCACCTTTTCGGTCAGGGCGGTGAACACGGTTTCAGGCAGGTCTTCAAATTCCAGCTCAACAGGCGTTGCCACTGAAATCAGGTTTTCAGGGCTTAATTTGAAGCGGTTCAGAGGGTTGTGTTTTGCCGTGCGGCAGAATTCCAGGTATTCCGTGCCGAGGCTTGCCGGGTCATCGGTGACGGCCAGACCCACCAGATAACATTTGCCGGTGTTGGCAAAGTTCGGCTGAATTTCCATTGAGGTGTAGACCTTCTGCGCAGCCTTGTTCATCGCGATAAGGTCATCGGTCGGGGTGATTTTCGCAAACAGCGCCCATTTGCCTTTCAGCGCCGAATCATCGTCAATCTTTTCGGCCTTCAGTTCGGCCACATCGCCATAACGCTTAAAAATACCGTCAGGCAGGATGCCGCGCAGATGTTCCAGGTTAATGCGGCAACCATAGACACGCGGGTCAAAGGTTTCGGCCATTTCCTGAATATCCTGCGCACTGATGACACGCCCGTCACAGGTGTCACCCTCAACGCCGATACGAAAGAATTTTGAGACTTTTTTTGCCATTGTCAGGAGTCCTGAATAGTGATTAGAGGAGTCACATGTCGGCATCAGTTTCCCGACGATGCGCATCCTCCGCCATCAGTCCCGGATGGCTTATCACTGACACAACAGCACCTTAGCGAATCGCGGGGCGCGACTCAGTAGCCTTGCCGTGTATTCATCACGGCGAGGTATTCATGACCATCACCACAGACACCACTCTTTTACACGACCCGCGTCGTCAGGCGGCGCTGCTGTACTGGCAGGGGTTTTCCGTGCCGCAGATTGCCGCCATGTTGCAGATGAAACGCCCGACGGTGCAGAGCTGGAAACAGCGCGACGGCTGGGACAGCGTTGCCCCCATCAGCCGTGTCGAAATGAGCCTGGAAGCGCGGCTGACCCAGCTCATCATCAAACCGCAGAAAACCGGCGGTGACTTCAAGGAAATTGACCTGCTGGGACGCCAGATTGAACGACTGGCACGGGTAAATCGTTACAGCCAGACCGGCAACGAGGCAGACCTTAATCCGAACGTCGCTAACCGCAACAAAGGCGGGCGGCGCAAACCGAAAAAAAATTTTTTCAGTGACGAGGCCATCGAAAAGCTGGAGCAGATTTTCTTTGAGCAGTCTTTCGACTATCAGTTGCACTGGTATCGCGCCGGGCTTGAGCACCGCATCCGCGATATCCTGAAATCCCGCCAGATTGGCGCGACGTTTTATTTTTCCCGCGAGGCACTGCTGCGCGCCCTGAAAACCGGTCATAACCAGATTTTTCTGTCGGCCAGTAAAACGCAGGCGTATGTGTTCCGTGAATACATCATCGCCTTTGCCCGGCTGGTTGACGTTGACCTGACCGGTGACCCGATTGTCCTGGGCAATAACGGCGCAAAACTGATTTTTCTCGGCACCAACTCCAACACCGCACAGAGCCATAACGGCGACCTGTACGTCGACGAGATTTTCTGGATCCCGAATTTTCAGGTACTGCGTAAGGTGGCATCAGGTATGGCCTCACAGAGTCACCTGCGCTCGACCTATTTCTCCACCCCGTCCACGCTGGCGCACGACGCCTATCCGTTCTGGTCCGGTGAACTGTTTAACCGGGGACGCGCCAGCGCCGCCGAACGCGTGGAAATCGACGTCAGTCATAACGCCCTTGCCGGAGGTCTTCTCTGTGCGGACGGCCAGTGGCGGCAGATTGTCACCATTGAGGACGCCCTGAAAGGTGGCTGCACATTGTTCGACATTGAGCAGCTTAAACGCGAAAACAGCGCCGACGATTTTAAAAACCTGTTCATGTGTGAATTTGTTGACGACAAGGCGTCGGTATTCCCGTTCGAGGAGCTGCAACGCTGCATGGTCGACACGCTGGAAGAATGGGAAGACTATGCGCCGTTTGCCGCAAATCCGTTCGGCTCCCGACCGGTATGGATTGGTTACGACCCGTCACACCGTGGCGACAGCGCCGGATGCGTGGTACTGGCACCGCCGGTGGTGGCCGGTGGCAAATTCAGAATACTTGAGCGTCACCAGTGGAAAGGCATGGACTTTGCCACTCAGGCTGAATCCATCCGCAAACTCACCGAAAAATACAACGTCGAATACATCGGAATTGATGCCACCGGCCTCGGTGTCGGCGTGTTCCAGCTCGTGCGCTCGTTCTATCCCGCCGCGCGCGATATCCGCTACACGCCGGAAATGAAAACCGCAATGGTGCTCAAGGCAAAAGACGTTATCCGCCGTGGCTGTCTGGAATATGACGTCAGCGCCACCGACATCACCAGCTCGTTTATGGCTATCCGCAAGACCATGACCAGCAGCGGACGCAGCGCCACCTATGAGGCCAGCCGCAGCGAGGAAGCCAGCCACGCCGACCTCGCCTGGGCGACCATGCACGCCCTGTTAAATGAGCCACTCACCGCCGGTATCAGCACCCCGCTGACATCCACCATTCTGGAGTTTTACTGATGAGCAAGAAAAAAGGGAAAACACCGCAACCTGCGGCAAAAACAATGACCGCCAGCGCCCCGAAAATGGAGGCATTCACCTTTGGTGAGCCGGTGCCGGTACTCGACCGCCGTGACATTCTGGATTACGTCGAGTGCATCAGTAACGGCAGATGGTATGAGCCGCCGGTCAGCTTTACCGGTCTGGCAAAAAGCCTGCGTGCTGCCGTGCATCACAGCTCACCGATTTACGTTAAACGCAATATTCTGGCCTCGACATTTATCCCGCATCCGTGGCTTTCGCAACAGGATTTCAGCCGCTTTGTGCTGGATTTTCTGGTGTTCGGTAATGCGTTTCTGGAAAAGCGTTACAGCACCACCGGTAAGGTCATCAGACTGGAAACCTCACCGGCCAAATATACCCGTCGTGGCGTGGAGGAGGATGTTTACTGGTGGGTGCCGTCCTTCAACGAGCCGACAGCCTTCGCGCCCGGCTCCGTGTTTCACCTGCTGGAGCCGGATATTAATCAGGAGCTGTACGGCCTGCCGGAATATCTCAGCGCCCTTAATTCTGCCTGGCTGAATGAGTCGGCCACGCTGTTCCGCCGCAAGTATTACGAAAACGGCGCACATGCCGGATACATCATGTACGTCACCGATGCCGTGCAGGATCGCAACGATATCGAAACGCTTCGCGAAAACATGGTGAAGTCGAAAGGCCGCAACAACTTTAAAAACCTGTTTCTCTATGCCCCGCAGGGGAAAGCCGACGGCATTAAAATTATCCCGCTCAGTGAAGTGGCAACGAAGGACGATTTTTTTAATATCAAAAAAGCCAGCGCCGCTGACCTGCTGGACGCGCACCGTATCCCCTTTCAGTTGATGGGCGGCAAGCCGGAGAACGTCGGGTCACTGGGAGATATTGAGAAAGTGGCAAAGGTCTTTGTCCGCAATGAGCTTATCCCGTTACAGGACAGAATTCGGGAAATAAACGGCTGGCTCGGTCAGGAGGTCATCCGCTTTAAAAACTACTCACTGGACACTGACCAGCGCATAACCTCCCCGCCTTCGGGCGGCTTTTTTACACCCCGTCATCCCCCCTCACACGCTCACCACCGCACAAAACACCCCGCAGACACACAACGCCTCAACGGGCAGACTAAGCGCCGTCACGACGCGCTGAGACGCTGAAAAAATACAATCAGCACCACCGTCAGCGCGCAGTGCTTTCCCCGCCTCGCCCGCCCGCTTCATGGGGCGGTTTTAATGCAGTTGCATAGATACTATGGATCCGCACCAGTCCTGACCGCACGCAGCCTGAACGGACATCCCCGACGCATGCAAAAACATTCACTTGTTGCATGCAACGGCTTATTTAATGACAAATCAACTTAAATTTACAAAATCCACAGGTATGGATACTTTGCGAACATGATAGGCTTACGAGAATTATCGTGCCTGTTTTTGAACGGAGAAAGTTATGCAAGGTGAAGTTGACGAACAGCAACCAAATGAGATTATTTCGGAGTTTGGATACTATCCAGTAGAAGTTAACATTGAGACTGAACAATTTTCTTTGCGTACTTTACCCGGTCTTATTGAGAACGTGGAACGTATTAACAATGATAAAAACGTTGTTAATGGTTGGATATACCCTGGGAATCGAAAGGTATATAACCTTAATGGTGACACATGCACAATGCCTTATAGTTACCGAGTATTCGGCATGCCCAAAACGCACACACTAAAATTAAAAAACACATCCTCGTTAGAAACTCTCAACTTTGTTGTGTGGTGCCTCTCTTTTTTCAAGGGTATAAGATTGACAACCACTGACGCTGGTTTTCTTGATGCAACCACTATCAAGCCCACTAAGTTAACCGACTTTATTCTCGTTGGATGCTCTGAAAAAGAAGTAATAGAGCTAGCACTTAACTATATAAAAGACAAACAAAAAGATGATCGCTCCATTAAAAGAATAGCTGCGGTGATACACTCCCTATTCCTGTCACATAACCCACTATACCTTTCCTTTGAGAAATTCCAGTATCTTTATATGGCTCTTGATTGCTGTTTTGCTATAGCATGGGATGAAAGGGATAAAGTCATTAAAGAGAAAAAACCATCTCATCAAAATAGAGTATATTGGATGTGCGAAAATTACGGTGTAAAAATCCCGTCATGGGCAACAGATGAATGTAATGTTTCAGTTATACGCAATGATAATTTTCATGAAGCCATTTTTAATGGGCAACCGCTTGGTTTCTCTAGTATCAATGATTGTCAATATGGTAGCGATATATTGCTACAAATGCAGGCTCTGGTATGTCGTCTACTAGCGGCAATACTCTCTGTAAATGATCGTAAATATATCGCATCTACAATCAGCTCGATAGAGTACCATTCATTAAAATTAACTTAATGCTAACGCCTCACTTCGCTCGTTGTTCAACCCCGCCAGCCTGAAAACAAGTTTCACGACTGGCGGCGTTCTCTATCGTCTGCGTGGTGGTGGCGCAACTCTGGACTGACCGATATAGTTAAACCGCCCGTAATTATCCCAGACTATTTCGGCACACCCGACCAGCTCGTCAGGCGTCAGATTTTCGTTGACCATAATCTGCTGTAAACGGTGAACAATGGCCATCAACCTGACACTTTTGGTGTTATATGTGGTATCTCACATGAGATTACTGACCAAGGTGCATCTTGGTTGACTCATTTCATATCCATCCACACCACTACATCTTTATTGCATATTTATTAAAAGACGCCCAGTTCAATAAAAAAACATTATTCATATACCATTCAATATAATTTTTATTTTTAGATTGACTGTCAAGTAGCACACAAACATCAACCTGTTTATCAATCAATTTTGCAATATAAACCACAAACTCAACACTCGAATATCTCTTTGTGCCTAGCAAATATAATATTTCATCTGACAAATAATTAGACTCATGTGAAAAGACATTATCATTTAACAAAATCAACCCGCCAATCGAGTCATTTAAATCCAAAACATCCTTTGTTGCATTTATTTGCTTATTAGCTTCCTTAACTATCTTTGTTTTAATATTTTCATAAGCAAAGTTCATTATATCATTTCTAAATCGCTTTGAGTCTGGGTGTCTTTTTATCAACTCTTCTAAATGAATAGCACCATGCCAGTTTTTTGCAAGCCAACTATCAGTTTTAACCAACTCATTCAGTTTATCATTGACATTCTTGACCCTGTCAGAAAAAAGACTTTTCATCTCCAAAATTATCTTTTTATTATCAATAAGATAATCTGCCATCTTGCGATTCTGACCATCCTTCATCCGGAACTTATGATGAATATCATCAATAGAAATCCCTTTTTCATGCTCAACAATGAATCTCTTAACATTGTTTTCTAATTCGCTGTATTGTTTCATACTTTCCCCCGTGAATTTTATTATGATTCACTTACGTGGACGACAAAGCATACCACTTTTACTCTCTGCTATTTCCAGTAAATCAATGGAGAATGACTCCTCGTGCAAAACTCCTTCTTTATCATGCCAAATACATTTAGCATGAGTTTCAGTAGAGTCAGATACAGTCATTTTAAATCCACCGCTTTTCAAACAATTAACATCTGCAGGCTTTAACATTTTTATCTCCAACATTTTTAAGTAATGCATTATAACATAATGATATTGACGTAGATTTAATGCATGCAACCATATAAAAAACAATCAATTACAGTCAAAACTACTTATACTGTATAGATGAGATCCTTACTCAAATTGATGCCAGAATCCCGACCACTCATCAGCGACCGGATACGTGAATTTTTTCCCGTCATAATTTACGGTCGCGCCACGCGCCAGCGCCTCAAGCTCCCATCGCTGCGGCCTGATACCGTTCTGAGCAAGGTCAACGCGGATACGGGTGATTTGCAATCGTTCAGACCGGGTCAGTCTGGCCGATGGCGCTATTTCATGCGGTTTTAACGGGCTTCCGTTTCTTTGCTGACGGTTTGGTCTTCTCAGGCCGTGTTTTAATGCACCTCTGAGCGCCCTCACGACCTCCGGGTCATTCCATTCGATAACACCGTCATCTACCAGATTAAGCACTGCTGCGGCGTGCTCAGAAGGTGTGGGAGCCGGTAACGAAGTATCACCACCGGTGAGCTTTCCACAGTTATTGACAGGACTCCGAGGCGCGGCGATGCCGCTTTTTAAAGTCAAAGGCTCAACGACCGGAACTTTCGGCACAATGCGCCAGTCCGTCGTTCTGGTGATATGAATATGACGCGCGCCGAGATGCGGCGCGTAAATGCCGACCACTCTCTCGACTTCTTCCTCGTACTCGTTAACTTCATCCGACGGGCTACGGGCGACTCTGACAGTCTGACAATCGCGCGGGACATTTGCCCCACCCTGCGCGCTGATATACAACGCAAAATCACCACTGTCTGCGGCGGCGCGTGCAGCCTCGACGCGCTCGTCAAACTCATCAGCAATGCTGACGCCGCGCGGCAATTTGCGTAGTTCACGGTAAGCCCCCATTGTCGGCAGGCCAACCGTTTTAAATTGCGGGATGCGCCACGTTGACGCCCATGCGGTAACAGCCGCTGCAGTGTCTTTCAGCGGCCTGCCGGTGTCGTTATCGAGCTGACCATCCAGTGCATAGCCGTCGATGTTTTTTGAAATGTATTTCGCGATATATCCCGCAGCACCGCCCCGGTTAAGGTGTTTTGCCTGAAAACGGTTTCGCGCGGCTCCTCTTTCGTCGCCATCCTCTTTGAGCGCATAGCGACGCATGATTTCGATAATCTGGTTACGCTGGCGTGAATTACAAAAAAGCATCATATGCCAGTGCGGCGTTCCGTCGTGGTGTGGCTCGACGACACGCAAACCGTAGACCTGTAAATCATTATCCTTGAATGCCGTGCGCATCAGGCTCCAGATACGGCAGAGATAACGCTGCGCATCCTTTGGATTAAATGCCTCATCGTTCCAGCCGTGATTAAGCTGCACGGTTTTACTTTCGCCTTTTCCGACCTGACGTGTCGGGTGATACTTTGACGGCGCGGTCAGCGTGATAAACATCCCCACATCACCCTCTGCGGCGGCGTAACGCTCAATACCGGCGATGGTGTTCATCAGCTCCATCCGGCGAATTTCTGGATTAGAAATACTGCCCATCACCTTACTGATAAGGTCGATGCGCTCGCCGGTTTCCCTGTTTTCAAGGTCACACGATTTAAGAAATTCCAGATTTGCCTGGCGGCGCGCACGCACATCACGAATGGCATGTTTACTGGCATAAGGAGAACGGTCTTTATTGACCTCCCCGACAGCAATCAGTAACGCCTCATGCCAGCGCATACGCTGGCCTTTAAGCTGATGAGTCCACCATTCATCGTTAAACAGACGGGCAATGGCAGAATATGCCTGCCTCGTGGTCATCTGCCCTTTACGGTATTTTTTCCAGTAGAGCGGGGAAATATTGAAAGCACGTGCAGCGCCAGCAACATGACCATACAGGTGAGCCTGCGCCTCATCCGTAAACAGCGATTCTTTCTCGCCATGCGCATCCACCCAGGCATCGCAGAGTTCCTCATACATTATGAAAAGCTGCGATGAGATACGGGCGGCAAACTTTTTCAGCTCCTTGTCATTCATTCCAGGCAGGCGCGCATAGTGGTCACGCTCTGACAGAAACAGCAACGACGCGTCGGTGTTCATTTCATGGCGCTGATTAACGCGCTCAATGCGCGGCCATAAACGACGCTGAAAAGTGGATGTGAGGAAATAAAACCCGTGCACCGGGCTTTTATTGCGCCGGATGTAGTCATAGCGTGAAGTAAACAGCGAGCGCAAAAAGTAAGGCAGGCGATTAATCGTGGATAAAACACCTTGCACCTGACGCATCTCGTCACGTGTAAGGGGTCTTTCGCGCCCGACGGCCTCGCGTGGCGCGTTCCATGCATAAGCACCGGTAAACGTCTCACCGGTGCCTGCGGCAAATGCTGACGGAGGGACAAAACGCCCGGAGGCTTTAACGGCCATATGAGCCAAAAGCCTCTGAACAACGCTTGCTGAGTTGCTCAACCTGCGCGTTTAAATCAGCAAAAGACTTTGCGCTTCCGGTCAGAATATCGTGATGCATCAGGCCGGAAACGAGCTGGCTTAATTTCGGGTAATAACCAACCACCGCCAGCCATTCCTGACCGGCGTTTTTACCGCTTTCCGCTCTCTTTTTCTCGTGGAGAATAAACTGAAAGCTGTCACTGGTAACGACATAACGTTCGCCAATTTCAATACGAATACTCATGCCGTTCTCCGGTAATGTTTGTTTTTTGCTTCAAAGACTGACTGACAGGAAACACAACGCGTGGCTGACGGGTAAGCCGCACGACGGGCAGCAGGTATTGGCGCGTCACACTCTTCGCAAACCAGCGCAGAAGCACCGCAATGTTTTACCCTTGCCGCGTTAATCTGGCGCTCCAGTAATTCAGCCTGTTGTTCCTGAATAAAATCTACGTTGTCCGGCATTACCAGTTCCTTTTGTCGTTCAGTTTTTTAAATTCATCAGCGCAATAGCTGGCGATTTCTGTCGTTAATTTCGTCAGTTCATCCACGGAGGAAATTTGCTTGTGAAACACAGCGCGTTTAACAAGTAAATTGACCACATCAGACAGGAGGTTTAATTCGTTCTGATAAATCGCGATAACAGACTCAGTTATTTCGCGTTTTTCTTTATCAAGACCAAGTTGAATAAGAGACAAATCGCCATTTTTCATAACGGCGATTTTTAAGGCGTTATTCAGTAATACAACTGAACGAGAACAGGACATCAAAGCACCTCCCCGCGAGACAATCCGATATTGTGAAATTTTTCCGACTCCTGACTGAGCAGCTCGACTATCTCCACGCGGGATAACTCCGCCTTTGTGATGTGGCGAATCATGGCATCAAGATGAGAAGAAAAGCGCGTCGCAGCGTCGGCCTGTGCTTCGGTTCTGGCCTGTTGCAGCAGTAATGCGTATTTACCGCACTGATTTTCAGAAACTGTATGCATAACTTTCTCCAGGCAAAAAGAAGCCCCGCACGATTAAGTGCGTTAAAAACTCTGGTTAATTACTTAATGCAGATATTGCTCTGGTTTTACCGACGTCAGAATTGTCGGTGCATACTCAAACAGACTGAATAATTCACGTAATGCACGGAATAAAGCATCACGCCAGTAACATGATTCTTCATTAATTCGCCAGTATGGCTGGTTGAATTCTTTTTCTGTCAATCCGGCATGCATAAATAAAGTACGCCGCTGACTGACTGTTAAAAAACTAATATATGCATACTCACTTGCACCGACCTGACGGCGTTTTGAGAATGCCCCACGCAATTCATCAATTGCACAAACCAGCCGTTCACGTTCGACATCGTTCATTTCTTCGAAACGCATCGTTGCGTGACGTTGTTTTAACTGCGCATGGAAGCAAACCGTTAGCCGTTCACGTTCCATCATCTGATTATAATAATCACATGTCTCCTGCCAGCGAGGGACGGCCAGATGCTTACCAATTATCCGGCGCATAGCTGCTGGCTGTTTTTCGACGAGATTAAGTGTCATCACTGTCATTTCCAGACCCTCCGGCTTTTCAGAAAGGTCAGAGCCTTTTTTAACGGACTCTGTTTTTTGGTACGGATAATGATTCCCTTACGCCCCTTACCGTGGGTGATGGTGAAGTCAATCGCCCTGGGGCTTTCGTTACGCAATAACTGAGCAATACAACGCGGCTCCTTCATCCTTTCCACCTTAAGCCGCACGGCCATGTCTTGATTTGCTATAACTAATGCGATTTTTCCAGTCGTGCCATTCTGATGGAGCTTCATCGACTAGCTGTGCTGCATACTTGTCCCACTCACGACGATTAATCCATAACTCAGCATGACCTCCCGGCTTTAATGGGTCTGTCATGTAAAAGGCTGGCAGCTTTCCTGCTTTCGCCATTTCAGCCACCGCTCGTGGTGTCTTGCCGATGTACAGTGCAAAACCTTCTTTCGACAGCAAATCTGATGGTGCCGCCGCCAATTTAACGGAATCACGCTTTGCTTTTGTGAGAACGGAGAGTTCTTGTCTTGTCTCGTCAGAAATTTCAGATCCGACATTCATTTTGCTATTCTCCTAATTGGCCCCACTAACTAAAGCTAGTTGGAGTTGACTAGAGTTAGATGTGGAATATCACAACGGATTAAAAATAAGAGATCTGATTCATTATGTCAATTGAGATTCGTGAAAAGCTAAAACTTATCCGTGAGTCTGAACGGCTCAAGAAGAAGGAAGTAGCTGAAATGACAGGTATTAATTACGTTACGTATGTAGGGTACGAAAATGGGAAATCATCTATTTCACATGATGCAGTGGTGCGGCTTCTAAAACATCCAAGATTCCGTAAATACCGTGACTGGTTCATGTTTGATGAAACTGATCCCGCAGCTGGTCAAATAGCCCCAGCTCTCGCACACATTGGGCAAGACTCAACAACCTTGCACCACTCAGATCAAAAGATTGGCTGACGATTTATTCAGCTTATGTGTGTAGTAAATGTGCGAAAGAAAATTGCATTAATTTTCAAGCAGTAGAGGTAAGCAGCATCATCGGAGGGCTTTATGTCTATTAAAAAGCTCGATGATGGTCGTTATGAAGTGGACGTCAGGCCGCAGGGTGCAGATGGGAAACGTATCAGGCGGAAATTTAAAACTAAAGGTGAAGCTCAGGCATTCGAGCGTCATGTCTTGGTTAACTACCACAACAAAGAGTGGATAGAGAAACCAGCCGATCGCCGAACTCTTACCGAGTTGTTAGGCCGATGGTGGATATATCACGGAAAATCGCATGAGCGGGGGGATATTGAACGGGGGCGTTTAACGACAATAATCGCCAAATTTGCAGAAATGGGAGTGTCCAGAGCTGACCAGCTAACAAAGAAAACGATAACTGATTATCGCGTTGTAATGATGAACGATGGCCTAAAACCAGCCAGCGTAAATCGGCATCTGGCAATAATGAGTGGAATGTTCACCAAATTAATTGACGCCGGTGAATACCACTCTCATAACCCGTTCCGTGAGGTTAAGCGGTTACGTGAAGCTGTTACGGAAATGGCTTTTTTGTCCAGTGAAGAGATTACGCGGCTGTTATCCATGCTCGATGGTGATGAATTAAATGCAACTCTAGTCTGCCTTTCTACTGGTGGACGCTGGAGTGAAGTGTCTAATTTAAAAGCTGAACACATCATTAACCAGATGGTTACGTTTATGAAAACTAAAAACGGAAAGCGCAGGACAATTCCCGTTTCGCAGGACTTGATTAAACGGATCAAAACCAAAAATTCTGGCAGGCTTTTTAATGCCAGTTACTACAAAGTGCGCAACGCTCTCAGGGAAGTAAAACCCGATTTACCTGACGGACAGGCAGTGCATGTTTTGAGGCATACATTTGCCACACATTTTATAATGAATGGAGGTAACATAATCACATTGCAGCGCATCCTGGGTCATTCTAACATTCAGCAAACTATGACCTACGCACACTTTGCACCGGATTTCTTACAAGATGCTGTGACTCTTAACCCGGTGTCAGGAATGTCCATAATGCGTCCATAAACCAGAGTTAACTAGAGCCAATTGAAGCGATATGAGTAATTTAACTAATTGTAATACAACAGAAAATACCGCTGCGGCGGGGGCTACCAAGTCAGT
>ENA-OQKP01000756-OQKP01000756.1-human-gut-metagenome-genome-assembly--contig:-NODE-756-length-21337-cov-3.679962_pt1 | contig 21337 bp, 17 predicted proteins | sample MGYA00242780_ERZ504802 | MGnify/ENA primary metagenome ERZ504802 (study PRJEB26092, sample SAMD00036406) | human gut metagenome | host: Homo sapiens | study: EMG produced TPA metagenomics assembly of... | reverse complement strand
TCAGGACAAAAGCACGTAAATATTGCCAGATAATGTTCAGTGTCTTACTCATAATCAACACCCCAGATGAGATGGATTCATCATACAATTAATTCGTAAAACGTGCTACCGATCACATTAAGAAATCAGCGCTTATTTTTTCGCTCCCCGGTATTACGCAATGCGCAGCGAACTCAGGCATACATCAAGCATAGAGAGGGATTGCAGTTTGCAGCAATCCCTCTTTGCAGACCTTTAATCCGTTGACCGGAGGCGCTAACATAGCGCCTCATTTTTTTGCGGGTGATGATATGCGTGTGTTACTGGCTCCGATGGAGGGTGTACTTGACTCTCTGGTGCGGGAATTACTGACCGAAGTTAACGACTACGATCTGTGCATCACCGAGTTTGTCCGCGTGGTGGATCAACTGCTGCCAGTAAAAGTCTTTCATCGCATTTGCCCCGAGCTACAAAATGCCAGCCGGACACCATCCGGTACGCTGGTTCGCGTGCAGTTGTTAGGGCAGTTCCCACAGTGGCTGGCAGAGAACGCCGCCCGTGGGGTGGAGTTAGGGTACGTGGGCGGTGATCTTAACGGCGGCTGCCCGTCGAAAGCGGTGAACGGTAGCGGTGGTGGGGCAACGTTACTGAAAGATCCTGAACTCATCTACCAGGGTGCAAAAGCGATGCGCGAAGCTGTACCGGCGCATTTGCCTGTCAGCGTAAAAGTGCGTCTGGGCTGGGACAGCGGTGAGAAGAAATTTGAAATCGCCGATGCGGTTCAACAGGCTGGTGCTACGGAGCTGGTAGTACATGGGCGGACAAAAGAGCAGGGTTACCGCGCGGAACATATTGACTGGCAGGCGATTGGCGAGATTCGCCAGCGGCTTAATATTCCGGTGATTGCCAACGGTGAAATCTGGGACTGGCAGAGTGCGCAACAATGCATGGCGATCAGCGGCTGCGACGCAGTGATGATTGGTCGCGGGGCGCTCAATATTCCCAACCTGAGCCGTGTGGTGAAATATAACGAACCGCGAATGCCGTGGCCGGAGGTGGTTGCTTTGCTGCAAAAATATACCCGTCTGGAAAAGCAGGGCGATACCGGGTTATATCACGTTGCGCGGATTAAACAGTGGTTGAGTTATTTGCGTAAAGAATACGATGAAGCAACGGAATTATTTCAGCATGTTCGGGTGTTGAATAATTCCCCTGATATTGCAAGGGCTATTCAGGCCATTGATATCGATAAGCTGCGATAATAGTGGAATCGCAGCTTATCTGAGACAATGAATCGCTTATTCAGCTTCATCATCTTGTTGCGCTCCTTTCATGAGCTAAGCCACATATTGCCACTGGCGCAAGGAGCGCGCAGGGGGAGGACAATCGCCTCCTCCCCCTGCACCCCCGGGCTCTGGCGAACAAAATCGCCGCTGCGCGGTACCTTCAGCTTATCCCCTTCGGCTACCGGGTCGGGCGCGAGGTAACGTCCTTGTAAGACGCGCCCTCAGCCCACATCCATGTGGGCTGCCCCGGCCTTCGGGGAACGCTTCAGCGATTTTGACGCCACCAACACCGGAGCTGTTTGCAAATCAAGTACACAAAATATCTAGTTCCTGACCTGACAACTTATATGCCATATCTGATTTTTAAAATATCATCTTAAATACGCCAGTCACCACCAGTAGCCCAATCAGGAAAATAATCAATACAGCCCAGAGTATAATTTTCATTGGCGTTCCTTTATTTGTGAGTGCTGAATAAGTATAGGAAAAAACGAAGCCCTTTGCCGTTATCCATAAACGATTAAGATAAATCGGAAGATATCATTCACTTAGTGTATATTTTTCTGGATATGTCGTTTTATTGCTACTGATGTATTGCCACGCGAAACTAAAAAATATATCGCAACACACGGTAATCTCCGCGCACCTTTTCTTACCTGATTATTCCCCCATGAATCGTGATTCCTTTTATCCCGCCATCGCCTGTTTTCCGCTGTTACTGATGCTGGCCGGGTGTGCACCTATGCATGAAACCCGCCAGGCGTTAAGCCAGCAAACGCCCGCTGCACAAGTTGACACCGCATTACCCACGGCGCTGAAAAATGGTTGGCCAGACAGCCAATGGTGGCTGGAGTATCACGATAATCAACTCACTTCCTTAATTAACAATGCACTACAGAACGCACCGGATATGCAGGTGGCTGAACAGCGCATTCAGCTGGCTGAAGCCCAGGCGAAGGCAGTTGCCACTCAGGATGGTCCGCAGATCGACTTTTCTGCGGATATGGAGCGGCAAAAAATGTCGGCAGAAGGGTTAATGGGGCCGTTTGCTCTGAACGATCCTGCCGCAGGTACGACCGGTCCGTGGTACACCAACGGTACTTTTGGCTTAACGGCGGGCTGGCATCTCGATATCTGGGGAAAGAATCGGGCAGAGGTAACTGCTCGCCTGGGTACGGTTAAAGCACGAGCGGCGGAACGCGAGCAAACCCGCCAATTGCTGGCTGGCAGCGTAGCCCGCCTGTACTGGGAGTGGCAAACCCAGGCGGCGTTAAACACGGTCTTGCAGCAAATCGAAAAAGAGCAGAACACCATTATCGCCACCGATCGCCAGCTATATCAGAACGGGATTACTTCTTCAGTTGAAGGTGTGGAAACCGATATTAATGCCAGCAAAACCCGGCAGCAGCTCAACGATGTCGCGGGGAAAATGAAAATTATTGAGGCACGGTTAAGCGCACTTACAAATCACCAGACAAAGGCATTGAAGCTTAATCCGGTCGCGTTGCCGAAAGTGGCAAGCCAGCTTCCTGATGAACTGGGGTACTCCTTACTGGCCCGGCGGGCAGATTTGCAGGCGGCGCACTGGTACGTTGAGTCATCGTTAAGCACTATTGATGCGGCAAAAGCGGCATTTTATCCTGACATCAACCTGATGGCCTTCCTGCAACAGGATGCGTTGCACTTAAGCGATCTGTTCCGTCATTCCGCGCAGCAAATGGGCGTTACGGCAGGCCTGACGCTACCCATTTTCGATAGTGGTCGTCTTAACGCCAACCTCGATATCGCAAAAGCCGAAAGCAACTTGTCTATCGCCAGCTACAACAAAGCGGTGGTTGAAGCGGTGAATGACGTGGCGCGGGCAGCCAGTCAGGTTCAGACACTGGCGGAGAAAAACCAGCATCAGGCGCAAATTGAGCGCGATGCCTTGCGTGTAGTAGGTCTTGCGCAGGCGCGCTTTAACGCGGGCATCATTGCGGGTTCCCGCGTCAGCGAAGCCAGAATCCCCGCGCTGCGTGAGCGGGCCAATGGCCTGTTATTGCAAGGGCAGTGGCTGGATGCCTCCATTCAACTCACTGGTGCGTTGGGCGGGGGTTACAAACGCTGATGATATGCGCCTTCTATACTTAACGTTTATTCAGCGTTAAGTGGAGAACTCGATGGCACAGGTCGCGATTATTACCGCCTCCGATTCGGGGATCGGCAAAGAGTGCGCGTTATTACTGGCGCAGCAGGGGTTTGATATTGGCATTACCTGGCACTCAGATGAAGAAGGGGCAAAAGATACCGCGCGTGAGGTAGTTAGCCACGGCGTACGTGCGGAGATCGTGCAGCTGGATCTCGGCAATCTACCAGAAGGGGCACTGGCGCTGGAGAAACTCATTCAACGGCTGGTGCGTATTGATGTGCTGGTGATTAATGCGGGCGCAAGGACCAAAGCGCCGTTTCTTGATATGGCTTTCGATGAGTGGCGCAAGATTTTTACCGTTGATGTCGATGGTGCATTTTTATGCTCGCAAATTGCTGCCCGCCAGATGGTGAAACAAGGGCAGGGTGGTCGCATCATCAACATTACGTCGGTGCATGAACATACGCCGTTGCCGGATGCCAGCGCCTACACAGCCGCTAAACATGCGCTCGGCGGGTTAACCAAAGCGATGGCGCTGGAGCTGGTCAGGCATAAGATTTTGGTGAATGCGGTTGCACCTGGGGCGATCGCCACGCCAATGAACGGCATGGATGACGGGGACGTGAAGCCCGACGCGGAGCCTTCGATTCCCTTGCGGCGTTTTGGCGCAACGCATGAGATTGCCAGCCTGGTGGTGTGGCTTTGTTCGGAGGGCGCAAATTACACCACCGGGCAGTCGTTGATAGTGGATGGCGGCTTTATGTTGGCGAATCCGCAGTTCAACCCAGAATAGCGCAGTGAGGTGCGTGGTTATTTCAATGGGTAATATTTGGGTAGGCATGATAAGACGCACAAGCGTCGCATCAGGCATGGTGCACCGGATGTCGGATGCGGCGCGAACGCCTTATCCTAGGCAATGGTTTTACGCCTGATTATCCGGCTTTTTCTTCCCGCGTCGTTTCAGCCACCAGCGCACGCCTACCACCAGAACCACGACCAGAATCAACCAGACCCAGTGCTTCAAATGCTGGTCGAGATTATGCAACCACGGCGCAATCACCTGACCACCAGCGTAACCGATAGTGGTAAAAATCAACGCCCAGGCAAATGCGCCGAGGATATTCAGTGGCAGAAAGATTTTCGGCGGCAGCTGGCTGGCACCAATCAGCGTCGGGCCAATGACCCGAAAGCCATACATAAAACGCGTACCAATGACAAACAGATACGGATGGCGTTGGATCAGTTTCTGCGCCCGCTCAATTTTATCCTGATGTTTCGAGAAACGGCGTAATAGCTTGCCGCCAAACCGCCGCCCGCACAGATAAAGCACCTGGTCGCCAATCATGCCGCCAAGCGCCACAGAAAGTACCACCAGCGGGAACTTTAATAGCCCCTGATGTGCCGCAACGCCTCCCAGCAAAGTCACGGTTTCACCTTCCGCCAGGCTACCGATCACCAGCGCGGCATAACCATATTGTGAGATGAGTGTATTGAGATCCATAGGACAGTCTGTCTCCCTTTGCTTGCCTGTAAGCATACACCCTGTGAATCATTCACGCTGAAAAAGGACGTACATCAGACGGTGCAAATTACATGAGTGAACAAAAAATAATCACAAGCTGACTTATACTTGAACTGTCAGGTTCATGAACTCACAACAAGGGGGCGGTATGAGCCATGTCTGGGGACTGTTTTCCCATCCCGATCGTGAAATGCAGGTGATTAATCGCGAAAACGAAACGATTTCTCATCACTACACCCACCACGTTTTGCTGATGGCGGCGATTCCGGTGATTTGCGCCTTCATTGGCACTACACAGATTGGCTGGAATTTTGGCGATGGCACTATCCTGAAGTTATCCTGGTTTACCGGACTGGCGCTGGCTGTCTTGTTTTACGGCGTTATGCTGGCTGGGGTTGCGGTGATGGGGCGGGTCATCTGGTGGATGGCGCGTAATTATCCGCAGCGTCCGTCACTTGCGCACTGCATGGTCTTCGCGGGCTACGTTGCAACTCCGCTGTTTTTAAGCGGTCTGGTGGCGCTTTACCCGCTGGTCTGGTTGTGTGCGCTGGTCGGCACGGTGGCGCTGTTTTACACCGGCTACCTGCTGTATCTCGGTATTCCGAGCTTCCTGAATATCAACAAAGAGGAAGGACTTAGCTTCTCCAGTTCGACACTGGCGATAGGCGTGCTGGTGCTGGAAGTGCTGCTCGCCCTTACCGTTATACTATGGGGCTACGGTTATCGTTTGTTCTAGAAAGTTCTTTTGCGCTGCATTGCTGGCGTAAATGTCAGCAATGCAGCATTTCCTCACGATTCTTCTTTGACGATCGCACTTTTTGCTCGTTATGATGGCGTCGCTAGCCTCAGTAAATCCTTACTCCGGCGGTGCGCAACCCGTGCGCGTGAACCACTATCTGAATGCTCATCATGCCGAAATTTCGAGTTTCTTTATTTAGCCTGGCCCTGATGCTGGCTGTGCCTTTTGCACCGCAGGCCGTTGCGAAAACGGCAGCCGCTACCACCGCGTCACAACCGGAAATTGCCTCCGGTAGCGCGATGATTGTTGATCTGAATACCAACAAAGTGATCTATTCGAACCACCCGGATCTGGTGCGTCCGATTGCGTCTATCAGCAAATTAATGACCGCGATGGTTGTGCTGGATGCACGACTGCCGCTGGATGAAAAACTAAAAGTGGATATCAGCCAGACGCCGGAGATGAAAGGGGTCTATTCGCGCGTACGACTGAACAGCGAAATCAGCCGTAAAGATATGCTGTTGCTGGCGCTGATGTCTTCAGAAAACCGCGCGGCGGCAAGCCTTGCGCACCATTATCCCGGTGGTTACAAAGCCTTTATTAAGGCGATGAATGCGAAAGCGAAATCGCTCGGAATGAACAACACGCGCTTTGTTGAACCAACCGGATTGTCGGTGCATAACGTTTCAACCGCCCGTGACTTAACCAAACTACTCATTGCCAGCAAACAATATCCGTTGATCGGGCAGTTAAGTACTACCCGGGAAGATATGGCAACCTTCTCTAACCCGACGTATACGCTGCCGTTCCGCAATACTAACCATCTGGTGTATCGTGATAACTGGAATATTCAGTTAACCAAAACCGGTTTTACCAATGCGGCGGGCCATTGTCTGGTGATGCGCACGGTTATCAATAATAAACCGGTGGCGCTGGTAGTGATGGACGCGTTTGGCAAATATACCCATTTTGCCGATGCCAGCCGCCTGCGTACCTGGATTGAAACCGGTAAAGTGATGCCTGTTCCGGCAGCAGCGTTGAGCTATAAAAAACAAAAAGCCGCCCAAATGGCGGCGGCGGGGCAGACGGCACAGAACGATTAAATGAATGACGGATGGCGATACTCTGCCATCCGTTATTATTACTCCACTTCCTGCCAGTTTTTCCGCTTACTGGTTTTACCGATCCCCGGATTCATACTGTTGGTCGGATCGTTCTCGCGATAAAACTTCTGCAACGTCTCCGGTGCTTTATACAAATGACCGACGTTATGTTCGGCAGGGTATTGCGCGCCACGCTGCTGAAGCAGTTCCAGCATCTGTTCTTTCAACGCATGCACATCCACGCCTTTTTTCACGATGTAATCCTGATGGAAGACATAGCACATAAAATGGCCGTAATAGAGCTTGTGCACCAGCTGGCTGTCGATCTCCGGCGGTAAATGCTCATACCATTCGGTGTCGTTACGCCGCAGAGCGATATCCAGCGCCAGAATGTCTTCGACTTCATCGGAATGCACAGCCTGATAACGAATTGCTGCGCCCGCAGCGGCGAAACGGTGTAAAAACGCTTTGCTGCCTTCCTCCGGCGTACAGACAAAGAAATCGCCCTCGGCCTGTTTGAAATAATCTACCAGCCACGATTTGGCTTCACCGACGCCATCGCCCGCCATTTTTAACAGCAGATGATGCTCGTATTTATCGCGCCAGTTTTTCATGCGCGGCGGTAAATGGCTGGGGAACAGGTGACCGAATTTTTGCATTGCACGGTCGGTAAAATGCGGACGGAAGAATTTCACTTTCTCCAGCATCGCATCGGTGCGTCCCTTGAGATTAAAGAAGAACGGCATCTTGTCGGTGCCTAACTTATCAATCATCAGGAAGGTGTCTTTGCCGTATTTTTCCGCAATATCGTAGATATCCCGGTGCATATATTCCCCGGCAACCGGCAGATTTTCGAAATTAGCCAGAATATGACGGCGGATTTCGGTCAGCACTTCCGGCTGGTTGGTGCCGATATAAAACACCTGCTGATTTTTTTCCGCTTCGAAGGTATCAAGACGTACTGCAAAGACGGCCAGCTTCCCTGCGCAACCAGAAGATTCAAATAACCGATCCGGATCAGCGTTATAACGTGCGGGCGTGTCGGCTTCAATATCACGAACGCGGTGGACATAGTCATAATCGTGGGCGTGACGACCATCGTGGCGCACATCGTCATCTTTGATGCGATCGTCATCCAGCTTGCTAAGGATCTGCTCCGGCGTTTCGCCCAGATCAATCCCCAGATGGTTCACCAGCGTCAGTTTGCCATCTTCATTTAGACGCGCGAATAACGACATTTCGGTATACGCCGGGCCACGTTGCACCAGCGAGCCGCCGGAGTTGTTACAAATACCGCCGATGACCGATGCGCCTATACACGATGATCCAATCACTGAGTGCGGTTCGCGTCCCAGCGGTTTGAGGGCTTTTTCCAGTGAATAGAGCGTGGTGCCCGGATAGGCCAGCACCTGTTCGCCCTTACCGAGTACGTGCAGCTTGTCGAGACGCAGGGTGCTGATGATCACGATATCGCGATCATAATCGTTACCGTTTGGCGTCGATCCTTCGGTCAGGCCTGTATTGGCCGCCTGCATCAGAATAATTTTGTCAGCGGTGACGCAGGCTTTCAGCACCCGCCACAATTCCAGTAGTGAGCCAGGGAAAACGACAGCCAGCGCGTCGCCCTGACCAGAACGGAAGCCCTTGCGATAGCGGGCCGTTTTTGCGGGATCGGTGAGCAGGTGTGAATGACCGACCAGACGGGAAAGTTCATTCAAAAAGGCTTTATTATCAGTTGTTGTCATGGAAGACATTTTCCACTCCTTGTGGTGGCGAAAAAATATCACAAACTAGAATAGCGCCTTGTATGACAATTCAGCGAGTGAATATTTTGAAAATTCAGACAATAAACTGAGCATTCTTTTTCTCTCTCCATCATGCTTATGGCAAACTACGGTTTTTGCACCATTTTCGCTGCCACGTCGGGCAACAAAGGAAGAAAAATCCATATGAAATGGCTATGTTCAGTAGGAATCGCGGTGAGTCTGGCCCTGCAGCCAGCACTGGCGGATGATTTATTCGGCAACCATCCATTAACGCCCGAAGCGCGGGATGCGTTCGTCACCGAACTGCTTAAGAAAATGACAGTTGATGAGAAAATTGGTCAGCTGCGCTTAATCAGCGTCGGCCCGGATAACCCGAAAGAGGCGATCCGCGAGATGATCAAAGACGGTCAGGTTGGGGCGATTTTCAACACCGTAACCCGTCAGGATATCCGCGCCATGCAGGATCAGGTGATGGAATTAAGCCGCCTGAAAATTCCTCTTTTCTTTGCTTACGACGTGCTGCACGGTCAGCGCACGGTGTTCCCGATTAGTCTCGGTCTGGCCTCGTCTTTTAACCTCGATGCGGTGAAAACAGTCGGGCGTGTCTCTGCTTATGAAGCGGCAGATGATGGCCTGAATATGACCTGGGCACCGATGGTCGATGTCTCGCGCGATCCGCGCTGGGGACGTGCTTCCGAAGGTTTTGGCGAAGATACGTATCTCACCTCAATAATGGGTAAAACCATGGTGGAAGCGATGCAGGGTAAAAGCCCGGCAGATCGCTACTCGGTGATGACCAGCGTCAAACACTTTGCCGCATACGGCGCGGTAGAAGGCGGTAAAGAGTACAACACCGTCGATATGAGTCCGCAGCGCCTGTTTAACGACTATATGCCGCCGTACAAAGCGGGGCTGGATGCAGGCAGCGGTGCGGTGATGGTGGCGCTGAACTCGCTGAACGGCACGCCAGCCACCTCCGACTCCTGGCTGCTGAAAGATGTTCTGCGCGACCAGTGGGGCTTTAAAGGCATCACCGTTTCCGATCACGGCGCAATCAAAGAACTGATTAAACATGGCACGGCGGCAGACCCAGAGGATGCGGTACGCGTGGCGCTGAAGTCCGGAATCAACATGAGCATGAGCGACGAGTATTACTCGAAGTATCTGCCTGGGTTGATCAAATCCGGCAAAGTGACGATGGAAGAGCTGGACGATGCTGCCCGCCATGTACTGAACGTTAAATATGATATGGGATTGTTTAACGACCCATACAGCCATTTGGGGCCGAAAGAGTCTGACCCGGTGGATACCAATGCCGAAAGCCGCCTGCACCGCAAAGAAGCGCGTGAAGTGGCGCGCGAAAGCCTGGTGTTGCTGAAAAACCGTCTCGAAACGCTGCCGCTGAAAAAATCTGCAACCATTGCGGTGGTTGGCCCGCTGGCAGACAGCAAGCGTGACGTGATGGGAAGCTGGTCGGCAGCAGGTGTCGCCGATCAATCTGTTACTGTGCTAACCGGGATTAAAAACGCCGTCGGTGAAAACGGTAAAGTGCTGTATGCCAAAGGGGCGAACGTTACCAGTGACAAAGGCATTATCGATTTCCTGAATCAGTATGAAGAAGCGGTCAAAGTCGATCCGCGTTCGCCGCAAGAGATGATTGATGAAGCAGTGCAAACCGCGAAACAATCTGATGTGGTGGTGGCTGTGGTCGGTGAAGCACAGGGGATGGCGCACGAGGCCTCCAGCCGTACCGATATTACTATTCCGCAAAGCCAACGTGACTTGATTGCGGCGCTGAAAGCCACCGGTAAACCGCTGGTGCTGGTGCTGATGAACGGGCGTCCGCTGGCGCTGGTGAAAGAAGATCAGCAGGCTGATGCGATTCTGGAAACCTGGTTTGCGGGTACGGAAGGGGGGAATGCGATTGCCGATGTATTGTTTGGCGATTACAACCCGTCCGGTAAGCTACCGATGTCCTTCCCGCGTTCTGTCGGGCAGATCCCGGTGTACTACAGCCATCTGAATACCGGGCGTCCGTATAATGCCGACAAGCCGAACAAATACACTTCGCGTTATTTTGATGAAGCTAACGGGGCGCTTTATCCGTTCGGCTATGGGCTGAGCTACACCACTTTCACCGTCTCTGATGTGAAACTTTCTGCGCCGACCATGAAGCGTGACGGCAAAGTGACGGCCAGCGTGCAGGTGACGAACACCGGTAAACGCGAAGGGGCCACGGTAGTACAGATGTACTTGCAGGATGTGACGGCTTCCATGAGTCGCCCGGTGAAGCAGCTGAAAGGCTTTGAGAAAATCACTCTGAAACCGGGCGAAACTCAGACCGTCAGCTTCCCGATTGATATTGAGGCGCTGAAGTTCTGGAATCAACAGATGAAATATGACGCCGAGCCTGGCAAGTTCAATGTCTTTATCGGCACTGATTCCGCACGCGTTAAGAAAGCCGAGTTTGAGTTGTTGTAATTTTCGATGTTTGTAGGCCGGATAAGGCGTTTACGCCGCATCCGGCAAGAAACGCCGGGCAAAATATGCCTTTTAAGTATTTATCTGATTCTGCAACTGAATCCGTCCGCTCAGGCTAACTCCGCCATTATCAACTATGCTTTTCTCTTAATTCGCTGAAAACAACAGTAAAAGAATGAGGAAAGCATCATGCCACTCTCAAAGGTCTGGGCAGGTTCACTGGTTTTGTTGGCAGCCGTGAGCCTGCCGCTACAGGCGGCTTCCCCCGTTAAGGTTGGTTCAAAAATCGATACGGAAGGCGCGCTGCTCGGCAATATCATTTTGCAGGTGCTGGAAAGTCACGGCGTTCCTACGGTAAATAAAGTGCAACTTGGAACGACTCCTGTGGTGCGCGGCGCGATCACTTCTGGCGAGCTGGATATCTATCCGGAATATACCGGCAATGGGGCGTTCTTCTTTAAAGATGAAAACGATGCAGCGTGGAAAAACGTGCAGCAAGGTTACGAGAAAGTCAAAAAACTCGATGCAGAGCAAAACAAGTTAATCTGGCTGACGCCCGCACCTGCAAATAACACCTGGACCATCGCCGTGCGTCAGGATGTGGCAGAGAAAAACAAGCTCACTTCGCTTGCCGACCTGAGTCGTTATCTGCAAGAGGGCGGCACCTTCAAACTGGCAGCCTCGGCAGAGTTTATTGAACGCGCCGATGCCTTACCCGCGTTTGAAAAAGCCTATGGCTTTAAGCTCGGTCAGGATCAGTTGCTGTCACTGGCTGGTGGCGACACGGCGGTAACGATCAAAGCCGCTGCCCAGCAAACCTCTGGCGTTAATGCCGCAATGGCTTACGGCACTGACGGCCCGGTCGCGGCGCTGGGGCTGCAAACCTTAAGCGATCCGCAAGGCGTGCAACCTATCTACGCGCCTGCACCAGTGGTGCGTGAGTCGGTGCTGAAAGAGTATCCACAAATGGCACAGTGGCTACAGCCAGTCTTCGCCAGCCTCGATGAAAAAACATTGCAGCAACTGAATGCCAGCATTGCTGTGGAAGGACTGGATGCCAAAAAAGTGGCTGCCGACTACCTGAAACAAAAAGGGTGGACGAAGTAATTTCCCGTGACTTATCTACGTATTAATCCTGTTCTGGCGCTGCTGCTGTTGCTGACGGCAATCGCAGCGGCGCTGCCGTTTATCAGTTACGCGCCTAATCGTTTAGTTTCGGGTGAGGGGCGTCATCTCTGGCAGCTGTGGCCGCAAACTCTCTGGATGCTGGTGGGCGTTGGTTGCGCCTGGCTGACAGCCTGTTTTATTCCCGCTAAAAAAGGCAGCATTTTTGCACTCATTCTGGCGCAATTCGTCTTCGTATTGCTGGTGTGGGGAGCTGGAAAGGCGGCGACACAACTGGCGCAAAATGGCAGTGCGCTGGCACGTACCAGCCTCGGCAGTGGTTTCTGGCTGGCTGCGGCGCTGGCACTGCTGGCCTGTAGCGATGCCATCCGCCGAATCTCCACGCATCCGCTGTGGCGCTGGTTGTTGCATATGCAGATTGCCATTATTCCGCTGTGGTTGCTGTACTCCGGCACGCTTAACGATCTCTCGTTAATGAAAGAATACGCCAACCGTCAGGATGTGTTTGACGACGCGCTGGCACAACATCTGACGTTGCTGTTTGGTGCGGTGCTGCCTGCGTTAGTGATTGGTGTGCCGTTGGGCATCTGGTGCTACTTTTCCACCGCGCGGCAGGGGGCGATTTTTTCTCTGCTCAATGTCATTCAGACCGTGCCTTCGGTAGCGCTCTTTGGCCTGCTGATTGCGCCGCTTGCCGCGCTGGTTACGGCCTTTCCGTGGCTGGGAACGCTCGGCATAGCAGGAACCGGAATGACACCCGCACTTATTGCGCTGGTGCTCTATGCCTTGCTGCCGCTGGTGCGCGGCGTAGTAGTCGGCTTGAACCAGATCCCGCGCGATGTGCTGGAGAGCGCCAGAGCGATGGGGATGAGCGGGGTGCAGCGTTTCCTGCATGTTCAGTTACCGCTGGCGTTACCGGTATTTCTGCGCAGCCTGCGGGTGGTGATGGTGCAAACCGTTGGCATGGCGGTGATTGCGGCGTTAATCGGCGCAGGCGGTTTTGGTGCGCTGGTTTTCCAGGGGCTGCTAAGCAGTGCCATTGATTTAGTGTTGCTGGGGGTGATCCCGGTAATTGTTCTGGCGGTGCTTACCGACGCGCTGTTCGATTTGCTTATCGCACTGCTGAAGGTGAAACGTAATGATTGAATTTAGCCATGTCAGCAAACTGTTCGGCGCACAAAAAGCCGTTAACGATCTCAATCTCAATTTTCAGGAAGGGAGTTTTTCGGTGCTGATTGGTACATCAGGCTCCGGTAAATCCACCACTCTGAAAATGATTAACCGCCTGGTGGAGCATGACAGCGGGGTGATCCGCTTTGCCGGAGAAGAAATTCGCTCGCTGCCAGTACTGGAGTTGCGCCGCCGGATGGGCTATGCCATTCAATCTATTGGCCGGTTTCCCCACTGGAGCGTGGCACAAAACATCGCCACCGTGCCGCAATTGCAAAAATGGTCACGGGCGCGGATCGACGATCGTATCGACGAATTAATGGCGCTACTGGGGCTGGAGCCAAATTTGCGTGAGCGTTATCCGCATCAGCTTTCCGGTGGTCAGCAGCAACGTGTGGGAGTGGCGCGCGCACTGGCTGCCGATCCGCAAGTCTTACTGATGGATGAACCTTTTGGCGCACTGGACCCGGTAACGCGCGGCGCGTTGCAACAAGAGATGACGCGCATTCACCGTTTGCTGGGGCGCACTATTGTGCTGGTCACTCATGATATTGATGAGGCGCTACGGCTGGCAGAACATCTGGTATTGATGGATCACGGTGAAGTCGTGCAGCAGGGCAATCCTCTGGCGATGCTGACTCATCCGGCGAATGATTTTGTCCGCCAGTTTTTTGGGCATAGTGAACTGGGTGTCCGCCTGCTTTCGTTACGTAGCGTGGCAGATTACGTGCGCCGTGAAGAACGGGCTGAAGGTGAGGCACTGGAAGAAAGGATGACGCTACGCGATGCGCTTTCTCTGTTTGTCGCGCGGGGATGCGAGGTGCTGCCGGTGGTGAACACGCAGGGCCAGCCTTGCGGCACGCTGCATTTTCAGGATCTGCTGGAGGAGGCGTAAGCGTATGAAGATGTTGCGCGATCCGCTGTTCTGGCTCATTGCTTTGTTTGTGGCACTGATTTTCTGGCTACCTTATAGCCAGCCGCTGTTTGCTGCCTTGTTCCCACAACTGCCACGACCCGTTTATCAGCAAGAAAGTTTTGCAGCTCTGGCACTGGCTCATTTCTGGCTGGTGGGAATTTCGAGTTTGTTTGCGGTGATCATTGGTACTGGTGCCGGAATTGCTGTCACTCGCCCGTGGGGTGCGGAATTTCGCCCACTGGTGGAAACTATTGCCGCCGTTGGGCAGACTTTTCCGCCCGTCGCGGTGCTGGCGATTGCCGTTCCGGTGATCGGCTTTGGTCTGAAACCAGCGATTATCGCCTTGATCCTTTACGGCGTGCTGCCCGTCCTGCAGGCGACACTTGCCGGGCTGGGAGCGATTGATGCCAGCGTGACAGAAGTTGCGAAAGGTATGGGAATGAGTCGTGGTCAGCGACTGCGTAAGGTCGAGCTACCGCTGGCGGCTCCGGTGATTCTGGCTGGCGTGCGAACTTCGGTGATTATCAACATTGGTACGGCGACGATCGCCTCAACGGTAGGGGCCAGCACGCTGGGTACGCCCATCATCATCGGACTTAGCGGATTTAATACCGCGTATGTGATCCAGGGAGCGTTACTGGTGGCACTGGCGGCGATCATCGCAGACCGCCTGTTTGAAAGGCTGGTGCAGGCGTTCAGCCAGCACGCAAAATAAAGGTATAACCTGCGAGCATGACGCCACCAATTCCGCCTAACGCCATAAACAGGAACAGGGCGATGACCCCAATTTTAGCTATGCGCATAATGCACTCCTTATGTTAACGAAAGGATTGTACAGTAAAGCGCATTTGTTAACGAATCATTAAATGCCGAGTGGGAAAATATCATGGCCTTGTTCTTGCCAACTGGTGAGTTGCTGCTGTTGGGCGGAGGTTCGATTATCACCGCACCACACCAGCAATGTACGGCCTTCGAACAGTTCAGGGCGTAGTTGATTGAGCGAGTGGGCGAGGACATCAATGCGCCATCCTTGTTGACTGGCAATCCAGCCCTCCAGCCACAGACGAGTGGTATCCTGAATATTCCAGCCAACCACCAGTGCATCTTTACCCTGTTTTTTGCGCGCCGAAGCCAGGCAAATAGAGATGTAGTTGATCAGTACGCCGTCGAGGATCGCCAGCAGCGTCTGGAGAGTCGGTTGTTGGCACTGAAGCCGTCGGCGCAGAGGAATAAACAGATGTGTGGTGAGTGTCTGGGCGGGGTAATCCTGACCGCGCTCTTTGATCCACGTTCGCAGGCTATGCAGATTGCCGCTTTGCAGGTAAGTCAGTAATGTTTCTTGCTGATCGCGCCAGCCGTTCTGCACATCAACATTTTCATTACTGAGCAGCATTTTTACTTTGCTGACCTGCACGCCGTTGTCGATCCAGCGTTTGATCTCGCGGATCCGGTCAATATCGGCATCGTTGAACAGCCGATGACCGCCGTCTGTCCGTTGTGGTTTCAGCAATCCGTAACGCCTCTGCCACGCGCGTAACGTGACAGGGTTAATATCACAAAGCAACGCCACTTCACCAATTGTGTAAAGCGCCATCGTCTCACCCTTGCTCGCGAGGTCCCGGTTTAACTTTAGACGCAGTTTTGCGAACCAGGTAGTTTTGCCCGTTTTTTGTGCATCTATAGGGTGATTTTATTTTTGCCAGGCGATTTTGAGTGATCGTACTCACGAATTCTCATTTTTCTGCAAGAGTTCAAAGAAAGTTAAACGCAAGCAATGTATGTTACGCATTTTAAAGGGAAGTGTGGTTTGCGGGTATGTACGATTTTAATCTGGTGTTGCTGCTGCTTCAGCAGATGTGCGTTTTTTGTGTCATTGCGTGGTTAATGAGTAAAACGCCATTATTCATACCGTTAATGCAGGTCACGGTTCGTCTGCCGCATAAATTTCTCTGCTACATCGTCTTTTCCATCTTCTGCATCATGGGCACCTGGTTTGGGTTGCACATTGACGATTCTATTGCCAATACCCGTGCGATAGGCGCGGTAATGGGCGGCTTACTCGGCGGTCCGGTCGTCGGTGGGCTGGTTGGTCTGACCGGCGGGTTACATCGATATTCGATGGGGGGCATGACCGCGCTAAGTTGCATGATCTCGACCATCGTTGAAGGATTGCTCGGCGGCCTGGTTCACAGCATCCTGATCCGTCGCGGGCGCACTGATAAAGTCTTTAACCCCATTACCGCCGGTGCCGTCACGTTCGTCGCTGAAATGGTGCAAATGTTGATTATCCTGGCGATCGCCCGACCTTATGAAGATGCGGTGCGTCTGGTGAGTAATATTGCTGCGCCAATGATGGTCACCAATACCGTCGGCGCGGCGTTGTTTATGCGTATATTGCTCGATAAACGCGCGATGTTTGAAAAATACACTTCGGCTTTTTCTGCCACTGCGCTGAAAGTGGCGGCCTCGACGGAAGGCATTTTGCGCCAGGGGTTTAACGAAGTGAACAGCATGAAAGTGGCACAGGTGCTGTATCAGGAGCTGGATATTGGTGCAGTCGCGATTACCGATCGAGAGAAATTGCTGGCCTTTACCGGAATTGGTGACGACCACCATTTACCCGGCAAACCGATTTCTTCGACTTATACCTTAAAAGCGATTGAAACCGGTGAAGTGGTCTACGCTGATGGCAACGAAGTGCCTTACCGTTGCTCTTTGCATCCGCAATGCAAACTGGGGTCGACGCTGGTCATTCCGTTGCGTGGTGAAAATCAGCGAGTGATGGGTACCATCAAATTGTATGAAGCCAAAAACCGTTTATTCAGTTCAATCAACCGCACGCTGGGCGAGGGGATTGCGCAACTGCTTTCGGCGCAGATCCTCGCCGGGCAATATGAGCGGCAAAAAGCGATGCTCACCCAGTCAGAGATCAAACTGCTTCACGCCCAGGTGAACCCCCATTTTTTGTTTAATGCGCTTAACACCATTAAAGCGGTGATCCGCCGCGACAGCGAACAGGCCAGCCAGCTGGTGCAGTATCTTTCCACTTTTTTCCGCAAAAACTTAAAGCGGCCTTCGGAGTTTGTTACTCTCGCCGACGAAATTGAACATGTGAACGCTTATCTGCAAATTGAAAAGGCGCGCTTCCAGTCGCGGTTGCAGGTCAACATTGCTATTCCGCAAGAATTATCCCAGCAGCAATTGCCCGCGTTTACCCTGCAACCGATAGTGGAAAACGCCATTAAACATGGGACATCACAACTGCTGGATACAGGGCGAGTGGCAATCAGCGCCCGACGTGAGGGGCAACATTTGATGCTGGAGATCGAAGACAATGCCGGTTTGTATCAACCGGTAACCAATGCCAGTGGGCTGGGGATGAATCTGGTGGATAAGCGTTTACGTGAACGGTTTGGCGATGACTATGGGATAAGCGTCGCCTGTGAGCCTGATTGTTACACCCGAATAACGTTACGACTACCATGGAGGGACGAGGCATGATTAAAGTCTTAATTGTCGATGATGAACCGCTTGCACGGGAGAACCTGCGCGTATTTTTGCAGGAGCAGAGCGATATTGAAATCGTTGGAGAGTGTTCAAACGCCGTGGAAGGGATCGGCGCGGTGCATAAACTGCGCCCGGATGTGCTGTTTCTCGATATCCAGATGCCGCGCATCAGTGGTCTGGAAATGGTGGGGATGCTCGACCCCGAACATCGACCGTATATCGTTTTTCTCACCGCGTTTGACGAATACGCTATTAAAGCCTTTGAAGAACATGCCTTTGATTATCTGCTGAAGCCAATTGATGAAGCGCGACTGGAGAAAACGCTGGCGCGATTGCGTCAGGAGCGCAGCAAGCAGGATGTTTCGCTGTTACCGGAAAATCAACAGGCGCTGAAATTTATCCCTTGTACGGGGCATAGTCGGATTTATTTGCTGCAAATGAAAGATGTGGCATTTGTCAGCAGTCGGATGAGCGGTGTCTACGTTACCAGTCACGAAGGGAAAGAGGGCTTTACCGAACTGACATTACGTACCCTGGAAAGTCGTACACCATTACTGCGCTGCCATCGTCAGTATCTGGTTAACCTCGCGCATTTACAGGAGATCCGTCTGGAAGATAACGGCCAGGCCGAGTTGATTTTGCGTAATGGCTTAACCGTGCCGGTCAGCCGCCGTTATCTGAAAAGCTTAAAAGAGGCGATTGGCCTGTAAAAGACTGCTAAAATGGCTTTTTGCCTCATCAACACCTGAAGGCCTCATGCTAAGTAACGATATTCTGCGCAGCGTGCGCTACATTTTGAAAGCCAATAATAATGACCTGGTGCGTATTCTGGCGCTGGGTAATGTCGAAGCCACCGCGGAACAGATCGCCGTCTGGCTACGTAAAGAAGACGAAGAGGGTTTTCAGCGTTGTCCGGACATTGTTTTGTCTTCATTCCTCAATGGCCTGATTTATGAAAAACGCGGCAAGGATGAGTCTGCTCCGGCACTGGAGCCGGAACGTCGCATTAATAACAACATCGTGCTGAAAAAATTACGCATCGCGTTTTCGCTTAAAACCGATGACATTCTGGCAATCCTCACCGAACAGCAGTTCCGCGTTTCGATGCCGGAAATTACGGCGATGATGCGTGCACCGGATCATAAAAACTTCCGCGAATGCGGCGATCAATTTTTACGTTATTTTCTGCGTGGACTGGCAGCGCGCCAGCATGTGAAGAAAAGCTAAGACGGGTATGGCGGCCATGCGAAACATGGCCGCCGACAGATTATTTCACTTCTTTAAAACCAGCGGCTTTCATCACCAGTTCCATTTGCGCCATAGTGATACCTTTTTTGGCATCTTCAGCAGAAACATTGATTCCTGAAATACCCTGCAGGGCTTTAAAATCCACTTTTTCCATATCAATAGTCACGTTTTCCTGCGCGTAGGTATCGGTATAGGTTAATTTTTCTTCAACACCCGCGATGTTTTTGTATTTGGCGCTTAACGGCTCAAGTGTCCTGGCGGCATCTTCTTTGGTGGTTGCACCAATGGAGGCAAATTGAATTTTGGTTTCAGAAGATTGCTTAAGCACCTTGTCACCTTTGTAGACATAGGTAATGGCAATTTCAGTGCCGTTCAGATTGGCGCTGAATTTCTTTGATTCTTCTTTGTCACCGCAGCCAGCAAGAGAGAAAACCAGAACAGATGCAACAACAAGGGAAAACAGCTTATTGAAAGCCTTCATGTAAAACTCCATTTTATTTAATCAAGGAACTGGTGACTCTCACCAGGGGCTATATAGGATATGCCTAATACTGTGGCGTGAGCAGTCCGGAACAGGAGTAGAACTCTTAATAAAAAGCACTATTTCATCCTTGTTGCTGAAGCATGGGGAATAATTGTTCGCAAAGCAAAACACCGTTATTCATTGCTTCTACCCGTGCCTCGCTTTCTGTATTACGAAATTGTCCCAACACATGTGCCAGCCGATAAAAACCCACCGCGGTGAGGTCATTCGCCAGCAACTCTGCCTCACCAATAGCACTCTGTTCCTGATAGCGCCAGCCGTTATGGAGCAGTTGAATAAGTAACGCCTGGCAGCGCATCAGCAACTGATGAGCGGTAGACGGCACAGGCAGAACGCTGGCAGAAGGTAGCGGTGCCACAGGCGCAGTTTCTGCGTCCAGCGCCCAGGCGCGGGTTTTTGTCATCATCACCCGTGGTTCCAGTGTCAATTGCCCCTCTACAAAACTGACAAAGCCAGAAACCAGACTCACGGGGTCGTCTGTTTGTTGCAAAAGCGCCGCCATGCGTTCAACGGCAAAAGGAGAACAGGCAGATGCCGGAAGGGATAACGTCAGCACATTATCTTCTCCTTCGCCGCTGATTACCTGCGCATCCAGTGTCTGGCGGCTGCTATCCCAACCGAGCGAAATACACTCCGCTACCGGCAGAATAAATAAGTTATCGACCTGGTTGAGTGGTCGTATGCAGGCGGGGGGACGCTGGCGTAAATATTCCCGCAAAGCCACAATGCCCGGCTGGCGCAACGGCGCGCTCAACATTTGCCAGGCGTCTGGCGACAGTGGAACAACACTACTCAAGCGGTTACGGGTCGCTAACAGCAGCTCGCCATCGGCACTGCGTTTTGCAGCTTGTGAAACAATTTGCCCACCTGCCAGTGCGCCAGCCTGAAAACTAAACAGCCGACGCGTCGCTGCCGGTGAGTTTTCCTGTTCGCTTCTCTGCCAACTACGCGAAAGATGCAAAATACTTCCTGTGTCGGGATCGGTAAACCAGATGCGTAAACCATACTGCTCAATATCCTGCCAGCAACGCATACCTAAAGACACCAGCCGCAGATGATCAAGTTTTGCTTCTCCGGCAATGCCAGCGCCAACGACCGTGCGCCACGGCATGGGAGGAACTTCACCGATACTGTCGCGTCGCGCCATCTCTTGTACGCAATTTAATCGACTGTTTAATGCCGCAAGCTGACGTAAGCATTCTCCGGCATGGTAGTGGCTGGCACGGGCGTGGAAGGCATCAACACTGGCGCGCAATTGCCGTAGCGATTCACTCACCCATCGCCAGTTGCAGCGTTCCGCCGCTTGCTGCGCGCGACTGAAAGCGGCCTCGTAATGGATTGGCGGTTGACTTATCCCGCCCAGCCATAATGCCTGGCTTAATTGCTGAACATATTGACGACACGTTTTGCCTTCTTCGCTGGCAAACGGATCATCAGATGATGTCACGTGTTCACTGCGCATCTGCCAGATTAAATGAGTAAATTCCGCTTGCTGAGTTTTGGCCTCGACGAAGGCCTGCACAGCCAGTACGACATGTTCGCAAAGTGTGCCGTCAATACAATCACAGCGAGCGAAACGAATGCTGCTGCGGGAATAAAAACGTACATCGCTCATCGGTAAGCGGGCAGAGGGAATTTCGCCCGGCGTACAGAACAACTCAATGGTGATGCCTTTAGCGACCAGCGCCTGTGCGCGTTTGCGGGTGGCATCGGGCAGGGTAGCCAGTTCTTCCAGCCAGATTGCCGGATCCCACTCTTCTTCTTTTTCCGTAGGCTGGGTGGTGGCGCAAAGTCGCTGATAACTTAACACCAGCATCACGCGA
>ENA-OQKP01000753-OQKP01000753.1-human-gut-metagenome-genome-assembly--contig:-NODE-753-length-21428-cov-4.923525_pt1 | contig 21428 bp, 15 predicted proteins | sample MGYA00242780_ERZ504802 | MGnify/ENA primary metagenome ERZ504802 (study PRJEB26092, sample SAMD00036406) | human gut metagenome | host: Homo sapiens | study: EMG produced TPA metagenomics assembly of... | reverse complement strand
ATAGTAGTATTTTAAAGAGTCAGTCTGATAAGAAACCACCGCATAAGCAGCCGCATGAGACTTATTAAAAGCATATTTGGCGAAATCAATCATTTCATCATAAATATGATTGGCTGTTTTTTCATCGATTCCATTGGCTATGCAGCCCTTTACTCCCTCTGCCTCATTTCCATAAACGAAATTCTGGCGCTCTTTCTCCATGACAGCCGTCTTTTTCTTACTCATGGCACGGCGCACCAGATCGCTTCGTCCCATAGTATAGCCAGCCAGATCACGGACGATCTGCATAACCTGCTCCTGATAAACGATGCAGCCGTAAGTCGGGCTTAAAATAGGCTCCAGCTGCGGGCACTCATAAGTAATGGATGTTTTATCATTTTTACCTTTTAAGTAGCGGGGAATGAAGTCCATAGGACCCGGTCGATACAAAGAGATACCGGCAATGATATCTTCCAGATTCTCCGGTTTCAGTTCCTTCATGAACCCTTTCATACCGCCGCTTTCAAGCTGGAACACGCCTTCTGTACGGCCTGTGCCAATGGATTCCAGTACCTTCTTATCATCATAATCAATATGATCCATATCCAGCTTGATGCCATAGTCTTTTTCTGCCAGGCGCACCGCATTTTGTATAACCGTCAAAGTACGAAGCCCTAAAAAGTCCATTTTCAACAGTCCCAGTTCTTCAATGGTAGTCATGGTAAACTGGGTGGTAATGGTGCCGTCTGCTGCTCTGGACAGCGGTACAAACTCATCAATGGAACGGCTGCCGATCACAACGCCTGCTGCATGCATGGATGTATGCCTTGGAAGCCCCTCCAGACGTTTTGACATGTCTATCAGATACTTTACCTGCTCATTTTCGTTATAAAGCTTTTTTAGATCCGGATTGGCAGTAAGAGCCTTATCCAGTGTCATCCCCAGATCATTGGGGATCATTTTCGCAATGGAATCGCACATGGCATAGGGCAGATCCAGCACACGGCCTACATCACGGACTACACCTTTTGCTGCCAGCGTACCAAAGGTAACGATCTGCACCACCTGGTCTTTGCCGTATTTGCGCACAACATAGTCAATAACTTCCTGGCGGCGTTCATAGCAGAAATCCACGTCAATATCAGGCATGGACACACGCTCCGGATTTAGAAAGCGCTCAAACAGCAGATTATAGCGTACGGGATCAATATTGGTGATCCCCAGTGTATAAGAAACAATACTTCCCGCAGCAGAACCACGGCCCGGACCTACCATAATATTCTGGGAACGGGCATAATTGATAAAATCCCACACGATCAGGAAATAATCCACATACCCCATGGTACGGATCACTCCCAGTTCATAGTCCAGACGGCGGCTTAAAGTCCCGTCATCATCTGGGTAGCGGTCCTTAAAACCTTCCTGGCATAAGTGATTTAAATAAGTCCAGGAGTCAAAGCCTTCCGGCACTTCATATTTCGGCAGCTTGGTGACGCCAAACTCGATCTCCACATTACACCTTTCGGCGATTTTGTGAGTATTGTCAATGGCTTCTTTTGCATAAGGGAACAGTTTTCGCATCTCCTCTTCCGATTTGCAGTAATACTGTCCGCCTTCATAGCGCAGGCGATCCTCGTCTGCTACTTTTTTACCTGTCTGGATACACAATAATATGTCATGGGCCTTGGCATCTTCTGCATAGGTATAATGGACGTCGTTGGTAGCCACCAGTTCCAGTCCTGTATCCTGAGAAAGGCGCATAAGACCCTGATTTACCATTTTCTGTTCCGGTATACCGTGATCCTGAAGTTCCAGATAAAAATGGTCCTTCCCAAAGATCTCATAATACCTTAATGCAGATCGTTTTGCCTCTTCATACATACCTCTTGCCAGGTATTTCTGCACTTCACCTGCAAGGCAGGCGCTTAGTGCGATAATTCCTTCATGGTAAGTGGATAAAAGTTCCAGATCAACTCTGGGCTTATAGTAAAAACCATCAACGAAGCCTTTAGAAACGATCTTCATAAGATTTTTGTAGCCCGCATTATTCTCCGCTAAAAGGATCAGGTGGTAATAGCGGTCATCACCGGCACCGCTTTCCCGGTCAAAGCGGGAGCCTGGAGCCACATAGACTTCACAGCCCAGGATCGGCTTGATCCCCGCTTCCCTGGCAGCCCGGTAAAAATCAATGACGCCGTACATAACGCCATGATCGGTAATTGCCATACTGTCCATTCCCAGTTCTTTCGCCCTGGAAGTCAGCTCCTTTATCTTAGAAGAGCCATCCAAAAGGCTGTATTCCGTATGGACATGCAGATGCGTAAATGCCATAAACTCTCCTTTGTGAAAAAAAGAGACCGCTCATTTACAGCAGCCTCTTTTGCCTGTTTATATGTTACGGTTCAGTCAGAAATCTTCTCTTACTGATTCTGCAGATACTTCTCGATCTCAGCAACTGCCTGCTCTTCGTCAGCACCATCCGCTTCTACAGTGATGGACTCACCAGTCACCAGGCCAAGCGTCATCATACCCATAATGCTCTTTGCATTTACACGCTTAGAGTCAGCTTCCAGGTAGATCTTGCTGTCATACTGACTTGCAACCTGAACCAGCATAGCTGCCGGACGTGCTTCCAGACCTGAAGACAACTCAATTTTAATAGATTTTTTAACCATAATTATCCTCCTCATTCCTGTAGATGGAACTCTTCCATCCAGGTACCTGTTTTAAGATCTTTCCCGTATATCCTGTGCCATCATGCTTAATTTTCTCAGTCTGTGATTGACACCGGATTTTCCCACCGGTGGTTCCAGCGCTTCTCCCAGTTCTTTTAAAGTGGCTTCCGGCCGTTCCAGACGCAGTTTTGCCATTTCCTTTAAATTATCAGGGAGAGATTCAAGCCCCACTGTATCGCAGATGTAGCGTATATCTTCCATCTGCTTCACCGCTGCGGAAACTGTTTTGTTGATGTTTGCAGTCTCACAGTTCACCTTGCGGTTTACTGTGTTGCGCATTTCTTTTACGATCCGTATGTTCTCCAGTTCCATCAAAGCGACCGGTGCTTCCATGATATTTAAAAGATCAACGATCTGATTTCCTTCTTTTACATATACCACGAAATAGCGCTTGCGCAGTACGATCCTGGCATCGATTTTAAATGATGCCATAAGCCCTTGAAGCTGCTTCGCCTTCCCCATAGACGCGCAAGTGATCTCAAAGTGATAAAACTTCTCAGGATCACTAATAGAGCCTGCTGCAAGAAAAGCTCCCCGGATGAACGCCCGTCTGCAACAGGCATTCTGCACGATCACGTTGTGTACTAAGGACAGGTCTTCCGCGATCTCACCATTTTCATCCAGCAATTTCGCCGCCTGTAAAACACGAAGAGCATCTTCATGTTCTCTCACCGCTACAACATAGGTCTTACTCCGGGCCGGTAACAGGCCCTGACGAATCAAAACATCAGTATTTATATTAAATGTTTTTTTCAATAATGTAAAGTATTTTCTTGCAACTGCCAGATTTTCTGTGTGGATGGCAATGGCAAAGTGATCGGATGCTGATATCTTCACCCGTCCGCAAAGACTTAAGATAGCCGCCATTTCTGCGATCTGGCAATGTCTGGCAGTGGTAAGCTGCCTGGACAGTTCCTCTTTTACTGTAGAAGAAAATGACATTTGAACCTCGTTATCATATAAAATATCTGTTTATGTGTTACGCTTTTTTATTATCTTTGTCAATGTCCCTGTGGTCAATGCGTATACCGTATTCTCCGGCTGCCTCAAGATGCTCATATAAAGCTCTTGCTATGGTAACGGAGCGGTGCTTTCCGCCTGTGCAGCCTACTGCAATGACCAGCTGGTTTTTTCCTTCATTTATGTAGTTTGGCAGAAGAAAATCGATCATATCATACAGCTTCTTTAAGAAAACATCCGCAGTCCCGCCCTGCATTACATAATCTCTCACTGCCTGCACCTGACCTGTAAGTGGGCGCAGATGCTCATCGTAATAAGGATTTGGAAGGAAACGTACATCAAATACCAGATCCGCATCTTCCGGTATTCCATATTTAAAGCCGAAAGACAATACGGTGACATACATATTTTTATATCTTGCATCCTGCAAAAATATCTTTTCCAGTTCTTTTCGCAGTTCCCTGGTAAGGAGCATACTGGTGTCAATGATATAATCTGCCTCTTTTTTTAAGAAAGCCAGCTTTTCCCGCTCTTTTTCAATACCGCTTTCCAGTCTTCCTGAGCCTGCAAGAGGATGGGTGCGGCGGGTCTCTTTATAACGTTTAATAAGAACTGCGTCATTTGCATCCAGAAACAGCACCTGGACATCTACATTGTTGCTGCGCCAGTTTTCCAGGATCTCATCCAGATTTTCCAGTTCTTCTCCGCTTCGTATATCCAGACCCAAAGCCGTTTTTTCAATATTTGTGCCTTCTGATACAAGCTGTACAAATTTATCCACCAGAGAGATGGGAAGGTTGTCCACGCAGTAAAATCCTATATCCTCTAACATTTTTAAAGCAATGGTCTTTCCTGCCCCGCTCATTCCAGTTACGATCACAAGTTTCATTTGAATTCTCCCAGCCTCTTAACTTCCATTTCCAGTTCGATCCCGCTTAAGGCTTTGACTTTTTCTCTTACCTGTCTGCAAAGTTCCATCACATCACTTGCTGTGGCATCATTGTAATTGATCACAAAACCACTGTGCTTTTCAGAAACCATGGCTCCGCCTACTGAAAATCCCTTTAAACCGGCATCTTCGATCAGTTTTGCCGCAAAACTGCCTTCCGGCCGTTTGAAGGTACTGCCTGCACTTGGATATTCCAACGGCTGTTTTTCCCTGCGCTTCTGTGATAATTCCCGCATCTGGCTGCTGATAGCTTCCTTACTTCCTTTGGTAAGCTCAAATACTGCCTCTAATACAATATACTTTTCTCTTGGAATACAGCTGGTACGATAGCCTAATTCCAGTTTTTGGGCAGGAAGTTCTAATATCTCTCCCTCTGTTGTCATCACCTTTGCTCTGGATAAAATATTGCAGATCTCTGAGCCATAAGCTCCTGCATTCATCACCAGAGCGCCGCCGATGGTTCCCGGAATACCGGAAGCAAATTCCATTCCTGTAAGAGAGCACTCCATGGCCAGTCTTGCCGTACGGCTTAACAGCTCTCCCGCACCTGCTCTTATAAGGGTCTTACCCGCTTTTTCATCCTCTTTTAACACGCCGGAGTAAGCCCAGCCTTCAGACATGGAAATAACAGCCCCCTTAAAGCCTTCATCACTGACTAACAGGTTGCTTCCATTTCCCAGGATGGTCCAGGGGATATTTTCCTCTTTTAACAGGTTCAGCACCTCTTTCAGTTCTTCTTCTGAACCAGGGCTGATAAATACAGCTGCCGGTCCTCCAATGCGGAAAGTGGTGTGGCGTTTCATAGGCTCCATAAAGCGGAAGCTTCCTCTCTCTGAAGTCATGACTTTCTTCAGTTTCTCTTCCAGCTTTTCACAAAACTCTGACATGGGGTCTTATTCCTCTCTTACTTGTTTACTCATTCATGTATTCCGGCTCTTCCACAGCCGATCCCTGACTATTTTCCTTTATTTGTTACAGTTCAGCCTTTACTTCGACGGGGACATCCCCTTTAAATTGGCCTGCACACGATTGTACAGCTCCTGTGCTGCATTGTAACCCATCTTCTTCTGACGATAGTTGACTGCCGCAGACTCTACGATAATAGCAAGGTTACGTCCCGGACGGATAGGGATCGTATGGCATACTACTTTATTGCCTAAAAATTCCGTATACTGGTCTTCCAGTCCCAGCCGATCATATTCTTTATCCTTATTCCAGTCCTCTAATTTAATGACCATATCAATAGACTGGGTATCCTTAACACTTTCAACACCGTAAAGTGTCTTTACATCGATAATACCGATGCCGCGAAGTTCAATAAAATGTCTGGTAATATCCGGTGCACTTCCGATCAGTGTATCATCGCTGACTTTGCGGATCTCTACTACATCATCGGTAACAAGACGGTGTCCTCTCTTGATCAGTTCCAGAGCTGCCTCGCTTTTACCGATTCCGCTCTCACCCATGATCAGAACGCCTTCACCAAATACATCAAGAAGCACGCCATGGATGCTGATACATGGTGCCAGCTTTACGTTTAACCAGCGGATTACCTCTGCCATCAGGGAAGAAGTGGTCTTATCAGATACAAGACATGGAACACCGTAGTAATTGCAGTATTCCAGCAGGTCATCATCTGGCTCCTGGCTTCTGCTGAATACCAGGCACGGGATCTGACTGGAAGTAAGCTTATCAAACATCTGGCGTTTTACATCACGCTCCATGGTTCTAATATATGCCTGCTCCACATATCCGATGATCTGTACACGCTCTCTGTCAAAATGATCAAAAAATCCGGTCAGCTGCAGAGCCGGGCGGTTTACATCCGGATGAGTCAGCACGATCTTGTCTGTATCGATCTGCGGTGTAGAATTTCGCAGATTCATTTTTTCGATCAGTTCTGTAATAGTTACTCCATGCATAATGGTTTCCCCCTTATGATCTTAATGTGCTTGATTTGTTACGCTTGATTTGTTACAATTCAGCCTTGCATTTTCCAACATTTTCCGATATATGTCAATTATTTATCCCTATACTATCATATTTTACTTTCATTGTCATGTATTTTGTAACAGTTCAGCCCCTTGGGTATTTTGCAGCAGCTCAGCTTCCTGGCTTGTCTTTCGCTTATGAAAAAACAGATAAACCGCTTCTGCCGCTTTCCGGTTCATCTGCGGCACCTGCTCCAACTCTTCTGCTGAAGCATTTCTTATTGCGTCAATGTCCTTAAAATAACGCATCAGTGCCTTTCTTCTAGCTGGTCCAATCCCTTCAATATCATCTAAAATCGATTTTACCTGATCTTTTCCACGCAAGCTCCTGTGGTATTCAATAGCAAAACGGTGGGCCTCATCCTGAATACGGGTGATCAGACGAAAGCCTTCACTGTGACGGTCGATAGGGATCTCTACGTTATTATAATACAATCCTCTGGTTCTGTGATTGTCATCCTTTACCATACCACATACAGGAATTGAAAGTCCCAGACGCGCAAGAACTGCCAAAGCGATATTCACCTGGCCTCTGCCGCCATCCATCATGATCAGATCCGGAAAACGGGTGAAACTTCCATAGGAAATATCCTTTCCCTCTTCCCGAAGTTCCCTGCTCTCCTGTATTCCGTGGGAAAACCGGCGGGTCAGCACCTCTTCCATAGATGCGTAATCGTTTGGTCCCTGAACCGTGCGGATCTTAAATTTGCGGTAGTCACTGCGTTTTGGCTTTCCATCTTCATAGACTACCATGGAACCAACTGATTCCACACCGCTTGTATTGGAAATATCGTAAGCTTCCACTCTCCGGATGCCTTCGATGCCGATCCACTGGCCCACCTGGTTGATGGCGCCAATGGTGCGCAGTTCTTCCCGTTTTACCTTTTCCCGGTCCTGAGTCAGGATCAGGTCAGCATTTCTGGCTGCCAGTTCGATCATGCGCTCTTTTTCTCCCTTTTTCGGCACAACGATCTTTACTTTCTGGCCCTTTTTCTGAGACAGCCACTGACAGATGATCTCTTCCTCTTCAATGGGATACTGAAGCCATACTTCCCTTGGGATAAAGGGAGTACCTGCATAAAATTGCTTTACAAAGCCATCTAGTATCTCCCCTCTGCTTTCTGCCATTCCCGCCTGAATGTGGAAATGATCTCTTCCGATCATCTTTCCTTCCCGGATAAAAAACACCTGGACTACCACATCTTCCATATCTCTTGCCATGGCAACAATATCTCTGTCTTCTTTTGTGCTGCTGGTGATCTTCTGCTTCTGGGCAATCTGTTTCACACTATTTAACAGTTCCCGGTACTCTATAGCCTTTTCAAATTCCATTTTTTCAGAAGCATCGTACATTTTTTCTTCCAGTGATTTTAGCAAAGGCTCGTAATGACCGCCTAAAAAGTCCATAGCCCCCTTAAAGGACTTCTGATACTCTTCTTTTGAAATGTAGCCCTGACAAGGAGCATCGCACTGGTGAATATGATAATTCAAACAGGGCCGTTCTTTTCCTGTATCCTTTGGAAGGCTGCGGCTGCAGGTTCGGATGCGGTACAGTTTATGGATCAGTTCCAGGCTGTCTTTTACTGCACCGGCACTGGTATAGGGGCCGAAATAACGGCTCCTGCCGTCTTTTTTCATATCCCTTGAAAACAATAACCTGGGAAAGTCTTCCCAGACAGTCGCCTTGATATAAGGATAGGTCTTATCATCCTTTAACATGGTATTATATCTTGGGCGGTGCTCCTTGATCAGATTGCACTCTAAGACCAGAGCCTCCAGTTCAGAGTCTGTCAGGATATATTCAAACCATGCAATATGGGATACCATCTGCTGGATCTTGGCGGTTTTATTGCGGCTGCTCTGAAAATACTGGCGTACACGATTCTTCAGGCTGATGGCTTTTCCCACATAAATGATCTCATCTCTGTGATTGTGCATCAGATAGACGCCGGGACTTGCAGGCAGTTTCTTTAATTCCTCTTCCAGATCAAAAAACATGTTTTACCTCAATCTTCCTCCGTCATAGCGGCGCAGCAGCTGTATGTGACGGCGCAGATCCATGATCTGTTCTATTTTTGTCTTTCCTGTTTCCGGCTGCAGATCCAGAGACAGGAAAATACAGTCTAATTCTTTCTGGGTCACATGACCTTCCATATGCTTTAATACAGCCAGCCGGTCTTCCAGTCGGTCCGCATCTAAAAAACGTTCCAGCCATTCATGGCCCATGGTTTCTTCCTGCTGTTCCTGATCATATCCCACAGCGGCGGCCTGATCGTTTCTGCCTTCACCCATCTTCCAGAATCCGGCATTTGGGTCAGCTGATGGAATCTCATTTTGCCGGGATACTGTCATCTGCCCCGGAAATACCTGTTCGAAGCGGTACTGCTGAGCTACATCCGGATATTTTTCCCTATCCACAGGGCTTATGAACATTTCCAAAGGTCTTACATACACCTGGTAATCCCCATAAAGTGCCTGGTAAACTACCATTTTTTCACCGGTTTCTGAATGGGTGGCCACTGCAATGACCTGATATAATTTATTTTTAAAATGCCTGTAAAAAGTTCCAGGCTGCGGAATCCTGTTCATAATTACACTCCTTCTATACTATACGCAGATTCCCCGCGCTGACGCGCTCCATAGTCAGCTAAAACTAACGGAATCTTGCCCGTACATATGTTTCCCTGTTAGTATAGCACATGTCCAAAAAATATAAAAGCCGCAAAAAGGCCATGGCATTTCTGCCACAGCCTTTTTCTTAAAATTATGATGTTTCGGTCAAAAAATCACTTTCCTCTTATTTTACGCCTCAGCTAAGTGCTTCTTTAAAGTCTCTCTTACAGCACCCTTTCCAGCGATCAGCTCTGCGAAAATGCTCTCTACATATTCTCCCAGACCTGCCTCATATAAATCTACGCCAAAGATCTTTGCATTGCTTAAGATTGGAGCTAATACTCCATGTACATCACAAGGTTCTCCAACCTTCACACCAGCCAGTTTACCAGCCAGTTCTTCATACATTGGATCCGGGCTTACTGTAAATGCATTCAGCTCATCATCTACACCTAACAGGTAACGGCACCAGCCCGCCTGTACCATTGGAATGAATTTTAAGGATTTTACATCCAGTTCATCACTTGCCAGATATTCCTTGATAGTCTCTCCAAAACGGATAGACAGCTTCTGAGAAGTATCGCAGGCAATTCTCTGTGGAGTATCAGGCATAAATGGATTTGGCACACGGATCTGCAGTACTTCATCAATAAACTTCTTCGGAGAAAGGATACCAGGATCTGTAACAACAGGAAGTCCCTCTTTATAACCAATGATCTCAACCAGTTTAACCAGATCTGCATCTTTCATCTCATCGCTGATCTTGGTATATCCTAACAGACAGCCATATACAGCCAGTGCAGTATGAAGAGGATTTAAGCAAGTGCACACCTTCATACGCTCTACTTTTTCTACTGTCTCTCTGGATGTGAACATAACACCTGCATTCTCTAATGCCGGACGGCCATTTGGAAATGCATTTTCGATCACAAGATACTGAGCTTCTTCTGCATTTACAAAAGGTGCTACATAGGTATTCTTGCTGGTAACGATGCTTTCTGTATCTGTAAAGCCGCAATCTTCCAGCATCTTCTTTACACTTGCATCAGGACGTGGGGTGATCTTATCGATCATGCTCCATGGGAAGGATACCTTTGCCTGGTTCTCAATGTACTCTAAGAAGCCCTTTTCTTCCTTTCCATTCTCTGTCCATGCCTTCGCATAAGCATCTACAGCTGCAAACAGCTTGTCTCCGTTGTGTGAGCAGTTATCCATGCTTACCAGTGCAAGTGGCGCTGCGCCCTGAGTATATCTCCAGTAGCATAAAGCTGCCAGCTTACCGATGTAGCTGTCTGCATTTTCAGGACCTGCCTCAAAATCAGCTTTTACATCCCCGCGGAAAGCGCCATCAGGAGAAGTGATGCTGTAGCCTTTTTCTGTAATGGTGAAACTTACCATCTGAAGAGTATCACTTGCGAAGATCTCTTTTAAACGGCTCCAGTCTTCTGCATCATGACGATCTACAGCCAGTGATTCTGCAAGGCTTCCGATCACGGTCTTTTCAATGGTTCCGTTTGCCTTTAAGGTAACTAAAAGGCTCAGATCATCCTGTGGACGATATGCTTTCTTGATGATCTCATAGTCATAACCTTCTGCTACAATGATACCTGTCTTTTCAATTCCCTCATTTAACAGTTTCTGCTGTAATGCAGCCGGGAATGCACGGAAAATATTTCCTGCGCCAAAATGTACCCACTGTGGAGTCTTCTTTGTTGCTTCCTTCATAGCCTGACGGTCAAACTGCGGAAGTTTGATCTCAGCCTTCTCCCACTGCTCTTTGTTTTTCAGTTCACTGTCTAATAAACGCATAATGATCTCCTCCTGTTTTGATTTATGTACTCCCAAAATCTTTTTGTTCCTGTACACTAATATATTACTATCTGGAATTTATTCTACTATATTTTACACCCGAAATCCATGTAGGATTTTGTTGTTATCATTGCAAAAGTTGCGGTATGCAAATATCCTGTTCCTTCAGCACTGGTACAGGTTTTAAATAAATAAAAAAAGAGCCGCAATGCGACTCAATGGCGGTCATTTCCCGTCTCTTATTTTACATTCATGACCTGAACGGTCTGTTCATTCTCTGTGGCTTTATCCTGTGCGTTCGCTGCTGCTGCATTTACAAGGATCAGCACAGCCGCCAGGACTACCCAGGCAAAACTACCTAAAACATTTCTTAATTTCATGGTACTCTTCCTCCGACTCCTCATTATACATAACTTTTACAAAAACGCAAGAGAGGGGAGTTTAAAACTTTACAAAATTTTCTTTTTTATCCCACACAGCGGGGAATTTCCTGTTTTCATACGTTTATTATATAGAGGACTAAATAAAACAAAAACTAAAAGGGGAACTTACTTATGATCACATATCAGCCATTCTGGGAGACATTAAAAAACAGCGGTGAATCCACCTACTCCCTGATCCACGACTATTCCATATCAAGTGCCACTATCAACCGACTGAGGAAAAATTCTCCCATCAGTACCAGTACGATCAATGATCTGTGTATTATCCTGAATTGTACTCCCCAGGACATTCTCTCCTTTTCTCCACCGGCTCCTGACCGCTTAAAGGACGATGTATCTTCCAAACGCAGGCCTATGTTCCAGGATTAGTTACTGCAGTTTGAACAAAAGCACTTATGAAAACAAGTTTTCAACGTGCTTTTGACCCTAAATCTTCGCAAGTCTGAACTGTAACGCTATTACGAATAATTCTCAATCCCGCTATGGAATTGCCCCTTCTGCTGTGTTATACTGAATAAGCAGTGTTTTTCCGGCCACAGGTTTCAAACCTGCTTTATATGCCGGAAGACCAGAAGGAGGACAATATGCAGAAAGTGCAGAAAATAGGAAGAAATGACCCCTGTTGGTGCGGCAGTGGCCATAAATATAAAGATTGCCACCTGGATTTTGACGTAAAACTGTCAGAATACCGCCGTAAAGGCTCTAAAGTACCTAATCATGCCATGATCAAAAATCCGGAGCAGATTGCAGGCATCCGTGAAAGCGCAAAGATCAATGTGGCTGTCCTGGACTATGTGGCAGAACATATCCGTGCAGGTATCTCCACAGAACAGATCGATCTGTGGGTCTATGAACAGACCACCCACAGAGGCGGTATCCCGGCTCCATTAAACTATGAAGGTTTTCCAAAAAGCGTGTGCACCTCTGTTAATGACCAGGTATGCCACGGCATCCCTTCTGCAAATGTTATTTTAAAAGATGGAGATATTATCAATGTAGACGTTTCTACTATTTATAATGGATATTTTTCTGATTCTTCCAGAATGTTCTGTATCGGCGAAGTTTCCCCAGAGAAAAAACGTCTGGTGGAAGTGACCAAACAGGCGATTGAGGAAGGTTTAAAGCAGGTTAAACCATGGGGTCATTTAGGTGATATGGGCCAGGCGATCCATGATTATGCAACTGCTAACGGCTATACCGTTGTACGTGAGATCGGCGGTCACGGCGTAGGCCTGGAATTTCACGAAGATCCCTGGGTAAGCTTCGTTTCCAGAAAGGGCACAGAAATGCTTATGGCACCTGGTATGATCTTCACCATTGAACCTATGATCAATATGGGAAAAGCAGATATTTTCGTTGACGCAGAAAACGAATGGACCGTATATACAGATGACGGCATGCCTTCCGCCCAGTGGGAGATCCAGGTACTGATCACCGATGATGGATATGAGATTCTGGCCTGGTAAGCGGATATTTTCGCCCTCATTTTCTCTTTATTATTTAGGATATTCCAACGGAATTTCCTAGCACACAAAAGATCCCGCTTCTGGAGACATTTTTCATATTTCTCACAGAAGCGGGATCTTTTTATGTTTTTTTGATCTCATTAAAAACCCCGGAGAGTTTTTACGCCCTCCGGGGTTAATTTAACCTAATCTATTCTAACTCACTTTGCAGGATGAATTAGTCATTTCCATAAAGTGCAACCAGCTTAGACAGATGCTCGTAACGATCCTTAGCTTCCTGCTCGTTACGTGCGAACAGCTTAGCTGCTCTCTCTGGGTTCTTCATGGTTAAGGACAGGTAACGAACCTCACCCTTTAAGAAGTCCTGATATCCTTCCATCTTAGGAGCCTTAGAATCTAAGGTGAACTTCTTCTCAGCAGCTGGGTTGTAACGGAAGTTGTTCCAGTATCCGCACTCAAGAGCCAGCTTCTCTTCGGTCATAGCCTTGTCCATACCCTTCTTGATACCATGGTTGATACATGGAGCGTAAGCGATGATCAGGGATGGTCCCGGATATGCCTCTGCCTCAGCCAGAGCTTTAACAGTCTGTGCCATGTCGCCACCCATACAGATCTGAGCAACGTATACATAACCATAGCTCATTGCAATACCAGCAAGGTCTTTCTTCTTGGTCTCTTTACCGCCTGCAGCGAACTGAGCTACAGCACCGGTCTTAGTAGACTTGGAAGCCTGACCACCTGTATTGGAGTAAACCTCGGTATCGTAAACCATGATGTTGATATCTTTTCCGGAAGCCAGAACGTGGTCTACACCGCCGAAGCCGATATCGTAAGCCCATCCGTCACCACCGAAGATCCACTGGGATTTCTTAGCTAAGAAGTCCTTGTTAGCAACGATCTCTTTGCAGGTTGGGCAATCAATGCCGTCTAATGCAGCAACTAACTTGTCAGTTGCAGTTCCGTTTAATGCGCCTACAGCGTAAGTATCTAACCATTCCTTGCAAGCAGCCTTAACTTCTTCAGAAGCGTTCTCGTTAGCCATTACAGACTCAACCTTGGACTTTAAGCCATCTCTGATAGCGTTCTGAGCCAGTAACATACCGTAACCAAACTCAGCGTTGTCCTCGAACAGGGAGTTATCCCATGCAGGACCCTGGCCCTTAGCGTTCATGGTGTAAGGTGTAGATGGTGAAGAGTTACCCCAGATAGAGGAGCATCCAGTTGCGTTTGCGATGTACATTCTGTCACCGAACAGCTGAGTGATCAGCTTAGCATATGGAGTTTCACCACAGCCTGCGCATGCGCCGGAGAACTCAAGGAGAGGTTTCTTGAACTGGCTGCCCTTAACAGTGTTCTCTTTGAACTTAGCGATAACTTCTTCCTTAACTGGCAGAGTCTCAGCAAAGTCGTAGTTAGCCTGCTCAGACAGACTAGCCTCTAATGGCTTCATTTCCAGAGCCTTGTTGCCCTTCATACCTGGGCAGACATTAGCACAGGAACCGCATCCGGTACAATCCAGAGCAGAGATAGCCATGGAGAACTTGTATCCTGGCATACCAGTCATATCTTTCATCTTCATATCTGCAGGAGCCTTAGCAGCTTCCTCAGCAGTCATAGCTACTGGACGGATAACAGCGTGTGGGCAGACATAAGAACAGAAGTTACACTGGATACAGTTGTCAACGTTCCATACAGGAACCTTAACAGCGATACCACGTTTCTCATATGCTGAAGAACCGGATGGTGTAGAACCATCAACATAATCCTTGAATGCAGATACAGGCAGTGTGTTACCTTCCTGAGCGCTTACCTTGGTCTGGATGTTGTTTACGAAGTCTACAACTTCCTTTCTTCCCTCGGTAACTACCTTGTAATCAAGACCTTCATCTTCGCAGTTAGCCCAGCTTGCTGGAACTTCTACTTTGTGAACGCCCTTAGCACCAGCATCGATAGCTGCCCAGTTCTTCATAACAACGTCTTCGCCCTTACGTCCGTAAGTTGCCTTTGCAGCAGCCTTCATCAGCTCGTTAGCCTTTTCAGCTGGGATGATTCCGGTCAGCTCGAAGAATGCGGACTGTAAAATGGTGTTGATACGTGTTGGTCCCATACCGGTCTCGATACCGATCTTAACACCGTCGATGGTGTAGAAGTTGATCTTGTGATCAGCGATGAACTTCTTAACCTGGCCTGGTAAGTGCTTCTCAAGGCCTTCCATATCCCATGCGCAGTTTAACAGGAAAGTACCGCCGTCAACCAGCTCCTGTACCATGTTGTACTTACGTACATAGGATGGATTATGACATGCTACGAAGTTAGCCTTGTGGATTAAGTAGGTAGACTTAATTGGGCTGTGTCCGAAACGCAGGTGAGACATAGTAACACCGCCAGACTTCTTAGAGTCATAATCAAAGTATGCCTGAGCATACATATCTGTATTATCACCAATGATCTTGATGGAGTTCTTGTTAGCACCTACAGTACCGTCAGCGCCCAGACCCCAGAACTTACAGTTGGTAGTTCCTTCTGGAGTGGTAACAAGTGGAGCACCAATTTCAAGAGACAGGTTGGTAACATCATCAACGATACCGATGGTGAATGGGGACTTGGTCTCATTCTCATATACTGCTACGATCTGAGCAGGTGTGGTATCCTTGGAACCTAAACCGTAACGTCCGGTTAAGATCTTAACCTGATCAAACTTGCTTCCCTTAAGAGCAGCAACAACATCCAGGTACAGAGGCTCGCCCATAGCGCCTGGCTCTTTTGTTCTGTCTAATACGGAGATAGTCTTAACAGTCTCTGGGATAGCATCGATCAGTGCCTGTGCACAGAATGGTCTGTACAGACGAACCTTAACAACGCCGACCTTCTTGCCATGCTTTGTTAAGTAGTCGATGGTCTCTTCAATGGTATCATTTACAGAACCCATAGCGATGATAACATGCTCTGCGTCTGCTGCACCATAGTAGTTGAACAGCTTATAATCTGTACCAAGCTTAGCGTTAACCTTGTCCATGTACTCCTGAACGATTGCTGGAAGAGCATCATAGTATGGGTTGCAAGCTTCTCTTGCCTGGAAGAAGATATCAGGGTTCTGAGCGGAACCTCTCTGGCATGGGTGATTTGGATTTAATGCATGCTTACGGAATTCAGCGATTGCATCCATATCAGCCATATCCTTCAGATCTTCGTAATCCCAGGTCTCGATCTTCTGGATCTCATGAGATGTACGGAAACCATCGAAGAAGTTGATGAAAGGAACTTTGCCCTTGATAGCTGCCAGATGAGCAACTGGGGTTAAGTCCATAACTTCCTGTACGCTGGATTCGCAAAGCATTGCGCATCCAGTCTGACGACAGGCCATAACGTCGGAGTGATCACCGAAAATAGATAATGCGTGGCTAGCAAGTGCACGTGCAGATACGTTGAATACGCCTGGCAGCTGCTCACCAGCGATTTTGTAAAGGTTAGGGATCATCAGTAACAGACCCTGAGAAGCGGTGTAGGTGGTGGTTAAAGCACCTGCTGCCAGAGATCCGTGTACAGCACCTGCTGCACCAGCCTCAGACTGCATCTCTGTAATCTGAACTTCATGACCAAAAATATTGGTTCTTCCGTCTGTTGCCCACTCATCTGTAGCTTCAGCCATAGGTGAAGATGGGGTGATAGGATAGATAGCCGCTACATCAGTAAATGCATATGAAGCATGAGCTGCTGCATGGTTACCATCCATGGTTTTCATTTTTCTTGCCATTTGATTTCCTCCTGCATTAGTGAATGAAATATGTATATTATAGTTATATATAAAATACATGTGGGTCTGCGCGGGAAACAAGCCCTCACAGACTGGCCTATGCTTATTATATCAATTATTCATTAAATTGCAAATGTTTAATTCGTATTACTGCAAAAAATACAATGTATACAGTATAATTTGTGCATTTGTTCAGATGTTCATGGTTCTGTGTTGAGTTAGTCTTGGCAAACTATTATAGAAATGGCATATGGATTTTGTTACTTTTTTCACTTTTCGTGCTGCTCTCTCGCCGTTCTATGAAATGTATCTTTCTCCTTTTACGGCATCACCTGCCGCCGTTCCTTTTCTATGTCCTGTTTTCCCGTTTGGACCTCTTCCATACTGTACGGGATCATGCTTTTTTCATCATCGTCCCCTTTCCGTGCATGGAACATTCCGTATTTTTGCCCACGCACTGCAAAGAAATTCATCTCATCATCACTGTAGATGCAAAAAAATTCTTTTCCATTTTTCGTATGCGTACCTCTGCCCAGCTTATCTTCTACCTCTTTGGGAATACCATCTGTATATTCGGCTGAATAGGTTGTATCCATGGATTCCGCCGGATTAAGAGTATCTACATACTCGTTCAGAACGGTTCCCTGGTAGAGACCTTCTTTATAATTGGCCTTCGCGTAATATTTCATTTCCAGGACAGCGATCCGCACACTCCATTCTTCTCCCTCACCGTTAGGATAATCATTACTCCAGGTACAGGAATCATACTCCATAAGGCCCTTTACATAATCATAAGCGCTCCAGATTCCATGACCAGAACGTTGCCCATCTTCCATACCGCCATAATAACAATGTCCGCAGGGATAGATCAAAAGCCAGCTTCCATCCCCTCCGTCTCTCTTGATCACCCGGTCCAGTTTGGTTATAAACTCCTGGTATGCATCTGTGCTCTGCAACTGCCAGAGACTCTCCCGGTCTGCAGATCTTGCGCGGCTTAAGGTCTCCTGGATCAAATCTTCGTGATTAAGCAGATTTTCATAGATCTCTTTCAGTTTTTTCACTTCTGCATCCCCAGTTGCCTCATAGCCCTGAGTCAAGATCTGAACTGCCTTTTCATAATCTTCCTGGGCATCATATACTTTAGCCAGCTTCAGATAACCATTGGGATCTCTTGGTTCTAATTCGATAGCTTTGGTAAAAGCCACAACTGCCTCTTCGTAGTTCAGTTCCAAAAGGTATTTATCGCCCAGATCCAGGTAGTCCTGCAAGGTCAGCTTCTTTTCGCAGCCTGCAGATAAGAACATTATTGCAATCAGGAACCATATAGCAAACTGCTTTAATAGTTTAGATTCTTTTATACTTTTTCCCATATTCTAATGTTCCTTTCCCAATTAAAAAATGATTCTGCGCTTTTCTCTTTATTTCATGGCGCCGTCTACGCCCCAGTCTGACTCTTCAACATTCCAGACATTTATATCCGGCCCGGATATATGCTCCATTTCTACCACAGGCTCATCAGAATTGGGATCAATCACCACATTGTCCGGGATGCCCTTTGTTGCGCTGTACTGATATACATCCAGTCCCAGTGGATCTGTGATGGAAATGCGTCTGGTTCCATCTTCCAGACCATCTATATATGTGCCTTCTTTAGTCTGGATCAAACCTCCGTCATAGCCCAAATACATTTTTTCCGTTCCTTTTCCATTGGGATAATCATCTTTCCATTTTCCCTTAAACAACAGTACATCATATCCATAATCGGAATTTTCTGAGTACCAGGCTCCATTTCCAGAACGTTTTCCATCTTCCATTTCACCGGCATATACATAGCCGCCAGGATATACAGCAAGCCAGGTTCCATCCTCTAACTGCCAGATCAGCGGCTTTGTCAGGCTTTCAGTCAGATCATAAAAGTTTCTCCCTAATATTTCACTGCTTCCAAAATCCCCTGTTCCGAAATTCTCACTATCGCCCAGCATCTGCTCTTTCAGCTGTTTTAAGAGATCCATATACTCTGTTTCCAAGGTATTTTTGATGGAAAGATCATTCGCAGCAGCACGGATTCTCTCATAAGCTGCTTTTCTCTCTTCTGTCTGGTCTTCTGCTGAAAGTCCTTCATAAACAGAAATTGCCTGGTTTAAAGTTTCCATCGCCTGTTTGGTATTTCCCTGAGCTGCGTATACATTTGCCAGCTTTTCATAAGCGCCCATTTCCCTTGGTTCCAGTTCAATGGCTTTTGCAAAGGCTACAGCTGCCTCTTCGTAGTTTAATTCCAGAAGATATTTATCACCTAAGTCTAAGTATTCCTGGAAATTCATCTTTTTCTTGCAGCCTGCAAGTAATACCGTTATAGAAACCAGAAGCATTATACAGGTTATTTTAAATATTTCTAATCCTCTTTTTCTCCTTTTCATAGCTACTCCTTCTTCGCACCATATACTCCCCATGGGTTATTATTACGGTATCTATACACCGGGCCCATATCAGAAGGAGATTCCTGTATGATCCTCATCTCAACAACCTCTCCATATTCATTAGATGTAAGATGATCTGGAATACCATGGGTTATTTCATATTCGTATATTCCTGAATAATTTCCTTTAACATTATTGTCACGATAGTGATCATTTACATAACGCCTCATGGTTCCATTTTCATAACCATTCAGAAAATTACCTTCCACTTTTAAGCGGTTCTCATCTCCATCTTCATCTGTATACACATCTTCAACTGTACCCGAACCGTTGGGATAATCATCTGACCAGTTGCCTGTATATAACGTAGCCCCATATCCACTTTCCCAATGATATTCACGATACCAGAAACCAGAACCAGCGCGGAATCCATTCTCCATTTCTCCCAAATATATATACACATCTTCCGCTATGTAAAGTCCCAGATATCTTCCGTCTTCAATCTGCCAGTATAATGGCTCCTCAAGGCCATTCACAAAATCGGTAAAATCTTCTGTATAGTATGCCGTAAGTTCCAAGGTTCCTCTGTCCAACGCTGTTACGATCTGATCTAAAATGTCTCCATATTTTTCTTTCGCCTCTGCAACCAGGCGGTCCTGCTCTGCATCCACAGTTCCTGTTTCACCCGGCACCGTATTTTCATTCCCGGCATCCGAACGGTCATCTGAATCCAGATATCCCTTTATCTCTTCCTGCAGTGTCAGCAATGCTTCATATATCTGTTTAAATTCATCGGTCTGTTCCTCTGCTGACAAGCTTTCATATACAGAAATACCTTGTTCCAGTGTTTCTATTGCTTTATCGTACTTTTCAGTCTTTATGTAAGCATTTGCCAGGTCTTCATATGCTTTCATCGCCTTTGGTTCTAACTCAATGGCTTTGGTAAAGGCTACGATTGCCTTCTCATAATTGGTTTCTGTAAGATATTTATCTCCCAGATTCAGATAATCCTGCAAGGTCATTTGCTTCTGGCAGCCTGCAGTAAAAATCAATATTAAAACACAGGCAATGATGCTGAGTTTTTTTATTCCCTTCAAATAATTTTTCATTATCATTTACTCTCTTGATGAATATGTAACGATACAATGTCCCGTTTCTAATCCTTCTGGTGTGTAGGAATAGATCGCGCTGACCCTTCCAATCGAATCATATTCATATGTGGCATATTGACCATTATTCATAATAGGAACCCGTCCATTTTCCGGCTGTCTTGTGGGATCCACCAGATAATAACCAAATCGAGGCGGATCTCCTTCCCCGTTTCCGGCAGCATATATATAATGGGCCTGATCTTTACATCCTTCTATTTCCAGAGTGCCATTCCACAATTTTTCTCCATGACTTCCTGTGGATTCCTCTCCACTTTCTTTTCCACTCTCTGTTTCAATTCCTTCATGATATAATTCTGATGTTGTTTCATACGTCTTTCCTGCAGCATCATCGTAATCCCACTTGTAAGATTCAATCAATGTTCCATCGAAATCATACCATTCATAAGAAGTCATTCTTCCTATCTCATCATAAGAGTAGATGTCTTTTCCTAAATACTCTATAAATGAAAGCATTACATTGGAATACATTTCTATGGTCATAGTGCCATTAAATACAGATGGATCTACAGTAGGTGTAAACAAGGTTGCTTCCAGTTCCTCTATATGACTGGATAATGACTCATCCCCGGTTTCTTTGTACCCCTTTTTCAGAATATCAATGGCTTTTTGCGTTTCTCCTGCTTTCAGATACAGATCTGCCAGTTTTTCATAGTTTGAAACAGTTTGGGGCTCCAGTTCGATAGCTTTCAGATAATCAGCTTCACCACTTGCATAGAATCCACGTATCTCATCCGTCCACTGGCTGGCATCATCCACTCCGCTTGCCTGGATACGTGCTGTATAAACCTCTGCACGTTTTTCATAGGCAGCTGCCTGTTTCGGGTCTATTTCCATTGCTTTTGTAAAGACTATGATCGCCTCTTCGTAATTGGCTTCTGTCAGGTATTTATCACCTAAATCCAGATAGTCCTGCAAAGTCATTTTCTTTTTGCAACCTGCAAACAATACCAGTACAGAAACCAGAAGCATTATACAACTTATTTTAAATATTCCTGATTCTCTTCTTCTGCTTTTCATATTAATCTCCATTCCGCCGCCTTCGGCTGGCGGCACAAATAGTAACGAAAGTATTTCAACTCTCTATGTTGTGCTGTAAAATATTTGCAAGAAGCTACACTACAAAGCACGGGAGGAGGAGTT
>ENA-OQKP01000749-OQKP01000749.1-human-gut-metagenome-genome-assembly--contig:-NODE-749-length-21530-cov-3.712704_pt1 | contig 21530 bp, 10 predicted proteins | sample MGYA00242780_ERZ504802 | MGnify/ENA primary metagenome ERZ504802 (study PRJEB26092, sample SAMD00036406) | human gut metagenome | host: Homo sapiens | study: EMG produced TPA metagenomics assembly of... | reverse complement strand
GCCTACAGCTTCCTTCAGATTTCACCTCACGATGAACACCCTTGCTGTTCAGCTATACACTTCCTCGTTGCCTAGGTGTGTTCGGGACTTACACCCGTTAGAGCGCGCCCATGGCGCGCGAACTAATCACAAAGGACAGGGATATGTTTTCCCTGTCCTCTGTTGTTTTATTTTTGATATTTATACGATTCTTCAATTGCGTGAATCAGATCTACAATTAGCCTATTATATGGTGCTGCTACATTATAGAGCTTTGCCTGCTCTACAATTGCACCGTTAATTGCATCAATCTCTGTTTTCCTGCAGTTCATGACATCCTGTGACATGGACGAGTATCCTTTTCCTGCATCCTCGCATACATGATGCACCATATTTAACACTTCCATATAAGAAAAATGTGTACCATCTGCTTCTGCAACATCAACTGCCTCACAGATCATTTTTTCAGCAAAATCCCACGCGTAATGGTTATCGATCATGGAACGAATCGGAGAACGTGTGATTGCAGTGAAAGTATTGATAGACAGGTTTACAAAAAGCTTGCTCCATATGATACGCTGAATATCATCAGAAATTTCTACTGCAAATCCACTTTCCTCAAGCAGATTTGAAATAATCTGCAGATTGCTGTTTTCTTTTAGATTGCTGCCTATAGTTGTTGCACCTGTTCCGCTGTGACGCACATGACCGTTTCCATTGTTAACAGAATTATGTTTGCTTGTTCCAATAATAATATTTTTCTTCACAACATACTGTTCAATCTTGCGATCATTTCCTGCTCCATTTTGCAGTGTCATTACAAGCGTATGTTCCCCAAACAACTTGCGATTTGTTTTCAGCGCATCTTCCGTATACGTAGACTTGACAAATACAATTACAAGATCTGCATCTTCCTTGTACTCACCAGATAAGCAGGCACGAACTGATGAGAAATGCTGCTCTGTTCCATCCTCTTCTGACACTGTAATTCCATTCTTATTAATTGCGTCTACCTGTGGCTGGTAGCTATCAAGCATAATGACCTCATTGTGTCGGCTTAAATAAGCACCATAGAGGCATCCCATAGCTCCCGCACCAATAATTACAATCTTCATATTTCATTACCTCCCATTTTTGACCGTATGTTATATTTTCAAAAACACCCTCACGGGCTGCTGCACAGAGAAATTTGTTTGGTTTTCCATTCCCTCTGCGCGGTTTTTACGTTTGTGAGTGTGTGCCACTGGGGACACGAATTGAGCTAGCGGCCCCCGATAAAAGGCCAACGGACCTGTCCCCCTGGTTACTTCAATTTAATCAAAAACTGATACGTAACACCTTCTTCAAGCTTGAATGTATCGCCTGCACAAACAACATATTCATTATCAGAGGCATAGTACATACAGTCAATCAATTTACTGCTGTTCATGGAATAAATGCCAGTAATACTTGGTGTTGACTGCACCATAACCCACTTATTTCCCTCTACTATCACAGTCGTCATTTCTTCTGTTTTAATGCTGACAGGTTCTTCTTTTCCAAAATCAACACTCTGAGTGGCCTCGTACGTGTTTCCAGTAGAAAGTTCTGTCACTCTGACACGATATGTTCTTGTAATAATACCCTCTTCTTTCGTTTCATCTTCATGCTCTATCGACCATGTATAACGTGTATCTGCTTTATCAAGCATTTTTTCTGTATTATCTGAATACACAAGCGTCAGTGAATATCCATCCACATTCAGTTCATCAAGATATGGCAAAAATGCGACAGGAACTGTCTCTAAATCCTGATCAATATTAAGCTTGACCATAGTAAGCATCTGTCTTTCTTCCTCTGTCTCGCTCTGTGATTCTGTTGTCTGTTCAGCAGATTCCAAAGCTGATTCAGTTGAAGAAGGCTCAGTTTCTTCTTCTCTTGCACTAGATGATTCAGCCTCACTAAATGTCTCTGGTATAGTTTCAGCAGACGTTTCAACTGTCTCTGGCATCACTGTCTCAGTTATCTGTGCAGTCTCTGTTTGCTCTGTACTTTCTTCTGGAATATTTTCTGTGCCTGGCACAGTCGTTTTTTCTTCAAGTGGTGCCTCCATTTCTTCTGATGAAATGACATTCTCCGTTTCCAAAACAACTGGTGCAGCAGCCTGCTCTTCTGCATATTCTGCTGTATCTATAAATTCCGAAGATCCCTCTACACCTTCAAATGCTGCAAAAGCCACTTTTGATGTATTTCTATCTACGCCTATCATTACCAAACCAACAGCTGCCAACGCAGCAGTCAATTGAATAATTGTTTTTCTCTTCACACGCAATCATCTCCTTACCCAATTCCTGTAGCCAAACTAACACTTTTTTTACTCTTTGTCAAGAATGATTAGCCTGCCATAAGGTAGATCATATCAGTCTCCTTGTTGTTCTGGACGTCATCTCCCCATGTGATATGTAAAATGTAATAATTCACATAATAGCCGGTATCATCCACATTATCTGGAAGCTTTACCGGACTCGATGTCTTCCAGTACAACGGCTCCGCAGATTGTTGAACATAACTCTTTGTATAGTTGCCATACGTTTCCTTATGATATGCATCTGTGGCATAACGGTTATTTTCATCTATATTTAGATAGCTGCCGGGAAGTGGAGCACCCTTCTTATACTTTTTGCCCAGACACTCAACCACGTCTGTGGATGCATTTGAGTCTGCCCGTGTGGCTGTATAGATTTCATAAGTAAACCCGATATTTGTGGTATGCGCCAGCTGCAGATCATAGCTTTTGGATGGCTTTTCACTGTATACACAGAACACCACATCCTTAGATTTTGACGCTGAAACATCAATATTGCTGAGCTGCAGCTGCTGGATCGGTTTGGCATCTCCGGCTCCGATGAGCAGCGCATATGGCATATTTACCTTTGTTATTGTCTCCATGCTTCTTTGCATGTACAGCCATGCAAACACCGGCAGTACCACCAGCGCAAGCGCGGCTGCTGCCACAGCTGCTATGGCGCGCTTTTTTCGTCCGGACCATTTGGTTGTGTCTTTCTGTGTTCGATTCTGCTGTTCCATATCATCACCACCTTTTTGTTACTGTGCATCCACTGTCAATTTGGCATACTGGACATTTCTTCCCAGATACTGGTCTGCCATATTATAATAAGAAGCAATCGTTCCATAGACAGCCGGATTAAAATTAGACCGCATCAAAGAAAGTCTGTCCACTGTAACGGTACTCTGAAACGTAGTCTGATCTGTCCAGAGAAAATACCGGTTTGAGCCACTGCCTGAATCAGCTGTTCCATTAACACTGCACATCTTTGTAAAAAGCGCTTTCGGAAGTGCACTCAAACTGGCATCTGCAGAACCAGACGCTGTCTGAACGGTCGATTTTGCTGAATCTGCCGATTCTGTCGGAAACAGCAGCGGATATTTTTTGGTATAGCCTTGTGGTGTTCTGATATAGGATTCGAGTACTTCCGGCCAGATCCAGTAAATCGTCACCGGATAAGCGGCCTCCTTGATCGCCTGATCAATCTGCCATGTCAGGCTTCCGTCCTCATTTCTCGTAAGGAAAGGGGCGCTGTTTGAAGCAGTTTTTACTGCATTGCCTCCGGCGTTTTCTGTATCATTTCCTGTGGTGCTGTCCTTGAGACATGTATTTGTCAGCGTCATAGTCCAAGGCTCTGCGTCCTCTGAAATCCACGCCTTGTATGAACTGTAGGAAACCGTGAAATTTGAGTCTGGCTTATCGCATCCGGCAAATAGCAGCACATGACCTTCTAATAGCTGTTGGGCAGTTGAATCGGCTTCCTTTAATGACTGAACTGTCACAGTCGACGCATCGTCTGCTCCTTTTTTTGTCGCTGCCGATGGATCCCATCCCTCCACCTGATATCCAGTCAGTGTCAGATTCAATTTTACACTCAGCGGACCATCCTTATGGGAAATAATATAGAAAGTCATACTTCCGCTAGATCCCGGCTCGATTCCCTGATCTGTTTTATTTTGCATGTTGCTGTCATTTGTGATTGCCCAGCTGATAGACGTATTGCTTCCCCCAGTAGACAACAATTTCTTATCTTGTTTGGTCACTTCGCTTCCCTCAGGTACTGTCAGCAGACTGGCATATGCACCGGCACTGCTGACTGCAGGAGCTATGGTATCTGCTTTGGCGGCAGCGAGGTCAAACTCACTGCCTGCGGCACTGATCTGAACTCCTGTCGCATCTACCATCGTATTGCTGACGAACCACGCAATACTAAGAGCAATCATCACAATAACAGCTGCTATTACAATGGGACCTGTTCGGAAAAAGGTCTTCCACTGATTTTTCAGTTTCTGTATCTGCTCATTTGCTTTTTTTTGGTAATCCTCAGGTGTCCGATCTTCTTTCTTTTTGTTCCAACGCATCCCATTTCACCTCAATTCTGCTGTAATTGCTTTGTTTACTGTTGTTACTGCAGTTACTATTACTGTTGCTGCTGCATAATTTCCTGACTGATACGTGCATTCGTGTAGATGATATAATCCGTTGCCTTCGTGCCATCCAGTTCATTTCCTTTATCATCCAGCAATACTACCGTTAGACGTACCCTATAATTAGCGTAGGTATAGTTTTTTCGTTCAAATGCTTCTCCCGTAAATGGTGCATACCGAAAACGGGCGATCTGATGTCTGCCATCATCTGATTTAAAGCTCTCTTCCCACTGGTATACAGTACCGGTTCCAGAAGTTTCAGAAGATCCTGCAGGAGAAGCCTCTGTACTGCCATTTTCTTTGACGGTATTCTGAAGATAGTCTTTGATTGACAATGGTTTTGTTTCATCATATGAGCCTATCTCATTTTTCTGGAACAGTTCCATCTTGTAGCGAATCTTATTTGCATTATTCAGAACAGCTGCATCTACATTGGAATAGTCATAATCTGCTCTTGTGTAGATCATATCAGAACGATTATTGACCGTATCCCATGGATTGACGCCAAGCTGCTGTGTCGTATCACTAGTCACATTTGGATCTACATTTACACTTGAATACGTCAGTTTTGCCTTCGACGGATTGGTAACGTAGTAACGGTTTTGATTCTCGTCGGTTTTCTTATTTTCTGTAATTGGCAGCTGCGTCAATGTATTTGCGATACGTGATACACCCACCACCGAAGTACCGCTGTTATCGAAAGTAACTGCCGTATCTTTTACCGGAAACTTGTCTGCTCCATCATAGGTAAGCGTGATGACCGCCGTGACAGTTACGGCACTGTTTTCAGCTTCCGCTAACTCCAATGCCCTTTTCAGCTCGACACTGCCATATTGAAGCGTCAGGGTGTCCTTTCCGGCGATGCCAGAAAGACTACCTTCTTCCGTAAAGATCGTTTTGTTATCTGATTTTGCAACGGTATATGTATAAGTAATATTTTCTGTACCGATTACATCCGATATTCCGGCTGCCTCTTTCAGATATTTTTTCAGGCTGACATCAAACTCATGGTAAACCTCGGAAGGTCCAAGTGATTTAAACTGACTTTTACCTGCTTCCGTTAGCCAAAGTTTACTAGTCAGACTGATTTTGATACCATCTCCATTTTCCATCGCGGTATCACCCGTATCGGATCCATTATGGATACGGCTGGTGGAAATAGTAAGCGACTGCTGAACTCCATTGTATACTACATAGGCAGAACTGTCTGTAGTTTTGTCTGATTTAATGACAGCTGGCAGTGTACCCTCTTTACGTGACATTGTCGCTGCATATAATCGATTATTTACAATGGAAAGATCCTTGGTATCAGGAATCTGGATTGTCAGGTAATAGCTCTCCGTTCGTTCCTTCACACCATTCTCACTTGGAACCGTGATTTTATATTTCGTGACATTGCTGTCTTTGACATCATCATCCGTTGCCTTTCTGTAATAATCCGCGCCTACTCTGACGGTAGCTTTTGAAGGATCTGTCTCCTGCACATAATAAGTTGCTCCATCTGTCTGGTTTGATACCTCTTCGGCTTTTAACTCTAGTAAATCACAGATGAAAACCGGAGCAAATGAGGCACTATCTGTACCTGGTGCGGTCATATCTGTAAGCTTAAATTTATGAAAATCTTCCTTTCCTGTTGTCGTATAAGTGTAGTACTGCATCGTCTGTCTGTCTACTAACGTCAGACGCGTTCCTGCCGGAAGCAGGGTCGTACCCACTGCGGACGTACTTCCTGATGCCAGATCCAGAATCTTATCATAATACCACAGCAGATTTTCGCCATTATCCAGCATGTACTGCCAGTCTGTTTCTTTCTCATAACGGTATTCCATATACGCCGTCACTGGCTCATTGAAACCTGCAGTTGCGTAATGATTAGGGCTCGTATCTGTCATTGGGTAATCAGATGCACAATAATCCGTTCCTGCAATAAATCTTGTTTTGAAATTGATATACAAAACCTTCTTCACCAAAACTGGAATATACAGATGGAAGGCATGCGTACTGTCCGTTGGATCTTCATATGTAACATCCAGTAAGGTAAACTGGCTGCTCTGGTTATCATAAGCATTCGGAGTGATAGAGATTTTCTTGCTTGAGCTTACGGTAAGGCTGGCTTTGTCCTGAGCAATAAAGGTTGAGTTGGTATCATCGGTATCACTGGTACTGTTCCATTTATAGGTAGTTGCTGTGATATCCTTTACCTGTTCTTTTGCTGTCTCGCCATTCTTGACATTTGTCATGGCTGCAATGAAGTTCCAAAGCAGCGTATCCACCTCAGCAGAATTGTTAACAACAAGTACCGGGAAGTCAACCTTTTCACTTACTGTTGTAGTTGCGCTTTCCTCTGCTCTGTAGGTCGTAAGGTAAGCATCATTTGTGGAAACTAATAACTTTGCAACATCTTTTTTCGTGTCATCATCCACATTCCAGTAGTAAGCTGAAGCATGAGATGTCTTGCCTAGTTCGGTTAAAATTGCACTGGCTGTACCAGTTTCAGTTTTTCCAACTCCAACTGCATTACCTGTCATAACCGTGCCATCCGCAAAAGGAACATCGCTCTTTGGATTTACATCCAGCCATGGGTTAGCTGATGGAGATGGCTTTGCGGCGGTGTCAATTGGATTGTAAATTTTGTCTGCGGCGGCATCGGCGTAAATGATGGTAGCCATAGTAGCCGACCCACTTTGTTTACCGATATCTTTCTGTGGAAAGACAGTCCCAAAGGCGGAGACTGCGGTTAGGTTGATGGTATCTTTAGGACCACTTTCTCCAATCCAGAAACCCGCAGTGTCCATTGGTTTAATATCTGCTGTTAATAAATTACTTGCTCCATTTGCATATCCCACTTCACATGACTGTGCAAGAATGTTATATCCTTTCACACTAATATTTTTATTAAGAATATTAGTAGATCCAGTCAATAAACCTGTATTTCTCGAATCTTTTTCCCCTTTATTTGTAGCTACTATTACATTCTGAAATTCTATATTTGATGCCTGCATATCGCCATCCGCAGCCCCAACAAGACCACCCACATATCGACCAAGAACCGTAACATTTTCCTGCTGACAGTTTGTGAATGTAGCATTTTTACCTATACCTAAATGTCCAATAAAACCGCCTACCCAGTTTTTAGTATTACTCTTAACAGATACATTTTTTTCTGAACAATTGGCAATACTAACATATGCATTTGATTCGCCCACAAAACCACCGGTATATTGCTGTCCGTTAATCGTTGAATCTTTGTCTAGCGTTACAGATTTAATAGTTAATTGGCCATCATGATATCCAATGATGCCTCCTGTTCTACTCTCTGTTTTATTAGTTATATTGTTGTCCACATTTACATTATGTAAAACACAGTTTTTTACCGAAACATTTTTGTGATTTTTATTTCTTTCTCCTGCAATCAAACCACCTATATCTCGCACTAGTTTTCCGGTAACTGTCAAATATTCTGCATTCACATTACTAATACTCACACCAGAATAGTCACAGGCTCCAACAAGACCTCCTGCAGCGGCCACATTACATACACTTGAAATAGTAGTAACTTTAAGATTACTAATATTGACATCCTCATTAGAGTCTCTCTTTATTTCCAAAGTTCCATAGCCAATATTCCAACCAACTAATCCACCTGCGCTGCCATCATTATCAACCCATTTTGATACGTTTGCATTTTTGATAGACCAGTTGTTAAAAGTTACATTTCTTTGAGCCTTATTATATCCATCAATATACCCAATGGCTCCTCCTGTCATTGTGCCGCCATATACATTCATGGTATACAGAGAAAAATTATTAAAGGTGACAGTACCTGTGGAATTAGCAGTTCTTGCAGCAAATCCGCCAACACCAACAGCATGACCGCTTACTTTGCTCATGTAAGTTAAGGAGTTATCATTAAATAATCCCAACTTTACCTTACCAGATATTATAAGATTATTTACTGTACAGTTATCAGTGAAGTGGAAATCAACAAACAATCCAGCTCCCTGACTGCACCATGAACCGTTTGTACGTTCACTGTCGTAACTGCTCTGGTTCATGTTTAATGTAATGGTCGTAGCACTTGTCTTCTTATCATTGATACTCTTTATCTGAAGACTCCTCCGATATACTTTGGGGATACTGCAATCGGTATTCCAAACCTCCTTGTTCTCCCCATAACTGCAGCCAATTCCACGGAATCCATTGCCATAATCTCTCATATCAATGCTGTCTGCACTGAATGTGAGATTAACTGGGAAGTTCGTAGTTGTATTTGCACCACTGCTCTTTCCTGCCAGCCGTGCTGCGGTTGTATCTGTCGTATAGTTCTTTACAAGATAAGAAACTCTGGCTTTTGCATCGTCACTTCCGGCGGTACTGGCATTTCCACCCCAGTATGCTTCATCGGCAAGTTTTACAGTTGCATCTGTTGCTGCTTCTCCGATTCCATCATAAGATGCAGTACGCGGTTTGCCATACTGGTAAGCATCTACCACATTGTTATCAACATCGGTGTAACTGCCTGTTGAATCCATGGCTCCTGCTCCGCTGTTTACAATTGCTGACAGCAGCCATAGTCCCTGAGCAGAAGTTACTGTAGCTGTTAGAATACCATTTTCCTCAGTTACCTGCAAATCATTCTTTGCATTATTTAATGTCGGAATGGTATAATTTTTATCTGTGTTATTTATTGTGCATCCTTCTGCACATGCATAGCCATCCAGCACACGGCCAACATAAGGATTACGGTAGAAGTAGTTGCCGCCAGCCGTAGTTGGCTTACCAGCTTTGTTGTTAGCATCTACATCCTCCATATTTACTGTCTTGTTTCCAGCGGCTGCTTCCGCACATAATGTCGTAAAGGTATTAGTTGTTCCAGTCATATTGCGGAATACCACACCGCCGCCGGTTTTTTCGTAATCAGACTTTTCTGTTACGTTAGTTGCTCCACCAACCAGACCGACATATCCACCAGCTGCAATTAATTCTTGATATGTACCGCCAAATGATACTGTACTTGCACTGTAATTCACCGACACATGATCAATGACGGTATCTCCACCCATGCAATAACCAACTACACCGCCAAAGAATGGATTTTTCAGCGTTCCCGGACATGTGTCTGCGTTCATCTTAATGGCTGCCTGTGAATAATCTACAGTCAGATCTTTTACCACACTTCCGCGGCTGTATGCAATCAGACCGCCAAAACTGTCTTTATTTGCATTTGTTTTTGTAATATGAACAGTAACAGGCTGGTTGGCATCAGATGTATTACCAATGATAACACCACTGAATGGATTTGTTAACGTTCCCAGTCCGCTGAAGGTTTCTGCTGAAATCGTAATGTCCTTTTCAATTTTATAATACGCATTTAACAGGTACGTGGTTTCGGTTTTCTTATCTATGCCACTTACTGCACTATCTGCACTCTCTGTTGCATTATCTGTTGTTTCCGCCTTCCATGCATTATTCTGCCATGTATATGTTATATCTCTACCTGTTGCATTAGTTGTAGCATTCTGTGTATGGTAGCTCTCTGCCGTCTGTTGCTGACTTTCCAGTACTTTTGAATTGAACACTGCCTGAAATTTTGAAACACTGCCCGGAGTACTAATGTATGCTGCCAGTGAACTTAGCTGAAGAGCATTCTCAATAATATACGGATCTCCATATGTGCCGCAGCCTTTCAAGAGGCCGGTTGACCTCTGATTGATATCAAGCTCGTATTTGCTATTGTTAATATCCTGTACTACATAGACATAACGCAGGAACTTATCTGAACTATATCTAGCTTTTACATAATCTACATTCGCATCAGTTTTATCCTTCTCATCTGTAATATAGCTATCAGCGTCATAGTACTGGTACTGCTTATCTGGATTTCGTCCGCTAGTTCCCGCATTTGTCAATTCCACACCGTAAGTAACCTTGTCATCGGTACTGTTAAAATTATAAGTACCTGAACCATCAGAAGAATACATAAAGTACTCCATAAGAGTTGCTCTGGTAAATATCGTATGGGTTGTGTTATATTCTACCGTATTCTCCCCATTATTCTGCACCGATGTGGATTTTGCTGAATCCTCACTCACACGTCCATCCAGTGCGATGTTTGAAAACGAAAGAGTCAGTTTAGATGCTGTATCGCTGCCGACGGAACCGATCAGGCTCGTTGCTGCATACGCAGTTGTTTTATTAGTACCTTCAACTGTCATATACTTATCACTGGTAGAAAGATTATTTACAATCAGTGTCGCTGCTTTTGCGATTCTATTGATCAGAAGTGGTGCATAGGTGTCTTTGCCTTTCTCCACACCCGTCACCATGATTCCATCCAATGTCACATTTTTCAGAGTAATTCCAACAATGTTGCTGATCGGATTACCGATGACACTGCCATAAATCAGTGCGCCAGAATTATATTGTGTTTTGTTTTCTGTTCCGTCTGCTTTTTTTATTAGTTCTTTTCCTACAACACCAACAAAAGCTGTCTGGTTTACCAGAATACCATGAGAAGTATTATAGAGCAGACCATGCTGCATCAGGTAATGCTGATGACCTGAATCCGAAAACTGTTTATTTGTTCCTTCTATCGTATTCATTGTATCGTAGGCAAAGGTCAGTGTTGTCTTATTTTCGGTATCATTTTCATTTTCCGAACCAATATGTACTATTGTGAGCGGCGTGACCGGATAGTAAGAATATCCGTCCAGATTTAAGTCTCCAGATATGCTTGTTATAAAAAGATTCTCTGGTGTACTGGTAATCTCCTTCCTGAAACATGTTCTGATATTTTCTGCAGCATACTGGGCAGCACTCCATAAAACCAAATCTTCTACTGTGTTGATTATTTTAAGGTCTGTTGTATACTTGTCTTTCCTGTAGCTGTCCAGATTGTAGTAATATCTTGTCTTTCCATTTTTATAATTTGCACTGTCCAACTGACCAGTGTAGGTGTTCGTGTTCGTGCCTTTATCAATGCAGACTGCTTTTCCATTACTGTCACGTACTGCCAGAGAAACTACCGCATTGTTGTTGCCTGCATTATCAGATATCGTGATGCCAACCAGTTCATCAAAATAATCAGAATTGCTAATATCAAGTGTTACTGCACCGCTGTTAATCTTGTAAGCAGCATCTGCTGCCTCTCCCCAAGTACCTACCTCAAGATAAAGAGCAGCTGTAGTTGTATTAGTTTCTTTCGTTTCTGTAATCAGCCCTGTTCCTACAAGCAGACCACTTGGAGTGTCTTGAACTGATTTTCCTTTAAAAGTATTGCTGTTAGTGCCTGTTTGTTGCATATCACTCGCGTTTTCGCCAGCTGTTGCAAATACGATGCTGTACTTTGCTGTTGCATTCCAATAGCCACTTGCCTGATAGACAAGGCCGCCAAACTGAGCGGTATTTACATTTAATGTAGAACCAGATATGGTTACTCCCGATTGTGCTGCACTAGTGCCTACGTCAGCATTTCCTGTGTTGCCTGCCGTTGCAAATTCCACATTCGTATTTTTCCACTGATAGCCTAATAAACCGCCACTAGTTGTAGCTGCTGATGTAGTGACGTTTTCACCATTTACCTGCAAATTTGAAATGTTGATAGTACTGGGTTTAGAATTATTATTTGAATCTTCTCCACGACTGACTGCAATCAGACCACCGACATTGGCATTGGCTGTTGATTTAGACTTAATAGAACCGCTTAAGGTGCAGTCCTTCACGGTAACAGTACATCCCCCCATCACTTCTGCTGCCAAACCACCAATTCGCTGATTATCTGTACTGCGTTCATCGTCAAGACTTGCACTGTCTCCCCATTTGCAACTCGTGAAACTCAGTGTATTGCCTTCACATCGAGCCAGAAAGCCACCCTGCCATGTCAGAAGCTTCTTTGCATCTGATTCTTCTTCTACAGATACTTTCGTGTTCACTATTACAGAATTAAATTCTGTTTTGCCACTTGCACAGCCAATCGCTGATGCTACAAATGCTGGATATTTGATTTCTTTTTCTTCCTGATTTACAGTCTTTGGTATTTTGCAATTGACGTTTCCAGCTATTGTGAGATTGGAGATTTTCACATCACCTGCAAATGGAATCAGTGCAAGACTATAGTGTGTATCTCGCTGGTCGCTTCGTTTTGCATAGAGCTGACCTGCTGCGTTATCTGTATCCTTTATATCTACACCGTAGGATGTTCCTATATCTAATGTAATTGTGTTACCACCACCATCTAGTGTTCCCGTAAACTTCTGTGCAGACTTATCTTTCTCTATGTTATCCTTACCAATGCCAATAATACCAGTATCAGTAAGATCTACATTACCAGTAAGTGTCACCGTCTGTTTATCCTCTCGATTCACATCTGTCTTGACTTTCAGGGCTTCTGTCTTTCCTGTGTCGGTCTTTGCGAATACAAATGCCAGTGCATATGCTGCGAAGTCATTTGCATTGCTAATTTTTGTTTCGTTTCCATTATTTATCGTAACCGTATGATCTGTTTCATTAAAGGTAAATACACTATTACTTGTTCATTTGTACTTGTTTCATTTGTACTTGTTTCATTTGTACTTGTTTCACTTGTACTTGTTTCACTTGTACTCGTATTAATTTTCTCGAATAAATTCGTGCCAAGGCGTATTACAGATCCCCAGTTTCCGATATCTGAACCGCCTCTGTCCGTACCTAAATAACGAATCAGACTCCAGCCACTACCATTTGAATCTAAGTTATTTCCGTTACCAAGCGCATAAATCAGACCATTTTCATTAAATCCTACAATCTGACCTACATGGTTATACGCTGTTGTGATCTTCTGTCCACTTAAATTTGTTTCTCCATGAAGACGCAATACACCCTTTACCAAATGTCCAACAAGGCCGCCATGGCCCTCCACATTATCTGCGCCAGGTGCATTTTTTTCATCTGCTTTTCCAAGGTCGTTACCGTCTGTTGTTGCAAGCTTCACGCTGCCTACATTAAGAAAACCATCATTCATTTTTCCGACAAGGCCACCAACACTTATCTTATTGCTATTTTTCATATCTGCTATGGAGGCGGATACATTTTCGATTTCGACATAACTGCTGCCGGACACTGCACCAATCACGCCGCCATAAGTAGTGTTTGCTTTGCTTCCGCCTGTGGTAACTGCCACAATGAACGAATCATCTTTGTTGGAATCTCCTTTTATGGTCAAGGTGTTTTTCATGACTGCTGCACTATTGGAATTTGTACTTTCTACAGTGTCATATGTTCCAATCAATCCGCCCAGATTTGTTACCTCAGTTTCATTGGTCACATTTGTCGTGATGGCAGATGTTGTCTTTCCTGAGACAGTTACCGTGGCAGAAATTATACTGGTATTTTTAAGCGCACCAAATAAACCGCCGACATCTTTGCCGCCAGTAACTGTAATACATTTAAACTGATATTGAGAAAGGTCGAAATTAATTGGAGTACCATTTCTCGCACTTGTAACTGAATATGCTCCAATCAGTCCACCAACCGCTTTCTCGCTGCCTGCACTTAAGGTAAGCACATCTGCAAATTTAAATGTGGTCGGATCATTTGTCCCTTCTGCTGCTGTCTCTGTTTTTAAACTGACGGTTCCATCTGTTGCGCTTCCAACGATACCTCCTGCATTTCCTGATGCAGCACTAACCTGATCTACGGAAGTTCCGGCAATTGTTAAACTAGTATTTGTCTCCATATGACCAACAAAACCGCCGGCATCGTTATCTGACAAAGTCGTTTTAACGCTGATGTTCTCGGCACCTGAATCCTTTGTGTAGGTTGCTGTCAGCGAAGCTCCTGATTCCATCGTGTTGCAGAACAGACCTACATGGCTTGTTCCGCTTACATTCAGTTTCTTTGAAAATTGATTTGTGAATGTGATATCTGCACTTGTATTTGCTTCCATTGTGCCAATTAAGCCACCAATTGTTGGTTCTGATGATATGTCTTCTGCATTTATATTTCTCAATGCAATATTACATTTCAAAGTAGTTTTCGTACTCTGATCACCTGCACTATCACTGATTCCTGCCTTCAGCGCTGCAGCCAAAAGTGGTTCTGTCGATGTATAATTCTCCTTATCGATACTAAACGGAATCATATTTTCCAATGTTGCTTTTGTAGAAAGTGCATTAAACAATGATCTTGTTGTCGATATTGAATAATTGTTTGCAGATGTGTTCTTATCAAACATAAACTTACCCTCGTAAGGGTTAGCAGTGTCTCCCAGGCCAAGGAAATGATACTGTATTCCTGCCACTTCGCCTGTTCCATCTGTACCTGTTGTTCCAGATGTTTCATTCGCTTTTGTTGGTGTGACTGGTGTAGTAAGATTCCATCCTGATGTTGTTACTAATTTAATAGTACAGTTTTTATAGTATTCCGGTTTCACATTCGACAGCATAATCAAACCTTCGCCATCTGTTACTTCAATCGTCTTCGTACCACTCTCAGAAGTATTATCACTAACCTTCAATTTACCTGACAATTTATCTGCTGCCTCAAGAGTTAAACTAGGCTTCGTGGTATCTGCTTCCACAGCTACTAACTGCAGTGACAGCTGTACCTCTTCTTTGGATAGCTCTTCGGCTGCTGTGCTGTCCTGATTATTGATCTCGCCCTGGTTATTGATTTCTTTCTGATGGTTCGTCTCTTCCTGATTACTTATCTCACTCTGATTATTCGTCTCGGCAGCAACCGTGCTGTCTGCTGTGAATGCTGCCGTCACCGTCTCGTTTTGTTCTATATTTATAGTATTCTCAGCCAATACCGACAGTGGAGTCGTAACTGCCATGCTAGCGGCCAGACCCACTGCTGCTGCGCGTTTGATCCATCCCGTTTTCAAGTTTTTATTCCATTTTTTCTCCCAATTTTTTCTCCAACTTTGATTTTTACCTGTTTGTTGTCTCATTTCCATCTATCCTATCTATCCTTATAAACCTGTAAAAATATGGGGGGCTCCCAAATGTACTGTCTTTGTGTTTAATTGGCTGCTGAAGTTTCCGCCGCCTGATTTTCTGTAAATGTAACCGTGACTGAGCTTTCAAGTGCATCCCATGTTTTTTCTAACGCATCTAATTTCACCGGATTCTTGTAAAACTGGAACTGAACCGCTGTGGTCGAGCCATCGACTGTAAATGTATAAGAAGATGTGCTATTTTCGCCATTTTCCACCTGTTTGCCATCTTTTATAACCCACTCACTAAGCAAAAGACTGTCTGGCCATGTAATCGTCACTGTTCCAGCACCATTTCCAGATATCTCGTAGTTATATGCATCATACTGTTCAGGTGTCTTGTCCTTCTCTTTGGAGTCAATAAAATGACCTGTCCAGTTTTTTGTCGCCTCGTAATCAGCAAAGGAAAGAATCGCCCCCAATTTCTGGTTGTTGACGGCATCTGCCGAAATATTCTCCGGCACTGCCTCGATTTTGATCTTAATTTTATCTTTCAGATCTTTCGGAATCACAATCGAATAAGACTTTGTTTGTGCACTTCCCGTAGCCAGAGATCGACTTTCCAAAGTCAATGCTCCATCTTTACCAAAAGTTTGTCCTCCCATTTTGATATCAGTGCAGTTATCCGGCAGTTTTCCGCCATCCATCGATATCAGCTTTGCCGTCACTTTGTATTTAATGTCTTTCGGATTATACAGCGTCGGATCGCCCCACACATAATTGCAAACCTGTACTGTAAATGTATAATTATTATCATTTCCTGCAAGTGAAATTCTCTTGACTGGAATGCTTGTATCGTTTAAATTCATCAGCGTCAAATAATTCGAACCAAACATTGTATCACTTTGTGTTCCTGTCGATACGACTCGTTTAACACTGTTAAAGTTAGTATATGCAGCAAAGCTTCCATATACCGCAAGCAGCATTGCTCCTGCTAAAAGAAAAATCGCTGCCGCTTTACTTTGCCTAATCCATTTTTCTTTTTTAAACTTCATCTTTTTGACCTTTCTTTGCAATCGCAGTCAGGCGCAAAAATCATCAAAAGCCTTGATATCTCTTGATTTTCTTATGTTTCTGACATGATATCATGGTATCACATTGAACACGTATTTTCAAGGATTTGAAAGCAAAAACAAAAAGAAAACAGCGTGCAGAAAACATCTCATTTTCTTCACACCATTATTCTGGCTTACTAATTTTCTGATTCAAAATCATTGGCACTTCATTATAAATTTAACTCTTTCCATTTGATCCAAAATTGATTTCTTAATTGGCTCATTTAGATAAACAGGATTTAATTTTTTCTTTGCATATGCCAAATACGTATCCTTTGTTGCTTCAATCAAAACTGCCGTAAAAAAGCGCTCCCAGCTGAAATATTCACTGCTCTCTACAAATTCAGACGGATCATTGACCAACTTCTCCACCTGACTGTTTTTAAGAACACCAGCTTTCAAAATCATCCACTCAAATGACTCTGGCAAATACAGTACTACATTTCTTCTGTTTTCTATCAAACGTAATACACGATGTATTTCTGACCCAAATGCCGCCCCATCTGCAATTACAAGTATTTTTTCATCCTTATGCTTATTCAAGTAATGGAACACATTCGATTTTCCATTCATTGATTCACAGCCTAATTTATTTTCCCTACATACATTGTCAAAAAACTGATATCCTGAATTGCTGTCTTCTGTGATTACAATTTCTGGGTTGATATTTCTCTCATACGTATTAGCGCCATATAATTGATAAAATTCGTGATAGCTCTGCTTTAAAGTCCCATATTTTCCAGATGTTTTTATTCCGTAAATTTCCTCAACACTATATGGCAATGAAGGCAACGACTCTCGTGTTACAATTACATAATAGTTATCCGTTTTTTGAATCTCATCAGCAAATTCTGTTGTTTTAATAAATTCATTTCCTTCATCAATAAACACAATGCTATCCGCTATTCCTGACAATTGTTCTTTCCACAAAGCACCTTCCAAGACAAAACATTTCTTATCGCATACAAGTTCAACTGGAGTACCAGATGGATTATTGACAAATTCTCTAATCATATCTATCATAGTCGTCTTTCCAGTTGCACTATCTCCTTGAATAATTGTCAGATTCCTATGCAGTTCAAAATCATATTTTAAGCGTTTTGTAGACACAACAACTCTGTATTTTCCTTTCATATCACAAATCCTCCATCAGACAAATTCTCCAGCTATCGACACAAGCTCTTCCATAGAATGTACAATTTGGTCTGTATTTGCGATATGAATCGTAAACTTCTCGTCTCCAAAATCCATTAGATGGTGTAAATTAATTGTCCGGTCTTCTGTTTCTGCAATTTTTAACAACCATTTAGCACAATTGTCACCACAAGTAGATGCATTAAATATTTTATCTTTTTCAAACTTTACAAGAATAAGTGTTTTTACCCCACCAGATAGACCCACTGGTGGTATTTTTCCCAACACAGGACTATCAATTACACCACTGTCCAAAACAGCAGATTTGTCTACATCCTCAATCATTTTTTTTACAAATGGATCCACAATCCAATCATCTTCATAATCATATTTAAAATAAGCTGCCGTATTATACACGGCCTCTTTCAGATCACCATAAAAAATACTCAGCATACAATCTTACTCCTTTCTCACTGGGACAGGGACGCCGATCCTTTTTCTGTCCCTATGGCATAGTCATTTTTGTCCCGTAAGTATGATGTGTTTGCATTTATTCTCGCAAACAGGAATATCTAAATTTTTTAAATGGCGAACCTTATTGATTTTGATATTCTTTATAAATATTTGTTCCATAATCTACCTCCAAAATGAGCCACCTAAGACACGACATGATATCATGGTATCACATTGACTACGTATTTTCAAGGATTTAAAATCAAAAACAAAAAGAAAAAAGGCGTGCAGAAAACATCCAATTTTCCACACGCCATTATTTTTAATTATTCAAATTCAACTGTTCCTGTAGGCTTTGGTGTAAAATCATATAGAACACGATTGATTCCTGCAACTTCATGTGTGATACGATCTGTAATATGAACCATCACTTCATGTGGAATCTCAGCAGCTGTTGCTGTCATAACGTCAGTTGAACATACTGCACGTACAATACAGCACCACTCGAAAGCACGCTTTCCGTTTTTAATTCCTGTTGATCTAAATTCCGGAACTACGGTGAAATACTGCCAGATTTTTCCTGCAAGTCCGTTCTTGTCAAACTCCTCACGAAGAATTGCATCAGACTCGCGCACTGCTTCAAGACGATCACGTGTAATAGCTCCTGGACAACGAACACCAAGTCCCGGTCCTGGGAATGGCTGACGATAAACCATATCATGAGGCAGACCAAGTTCGTCACCAACAACACGAACCTCATCTTTGAAAAGGATTCTGACTGGCTCTACAAGCTCAAAATCCATATCTTCCGGAAGTCCGCCTGCATTGTGGTGTGCCTTAATGCCTTCTTCTGACTCAAGAATATCCGGCCAAATTGTACCCTGTGCTAAGAATTCAATTCCGTCAAGCTTTCTTGCCTCTTCAGCAAATACTTCAATAAATTCTCCGCCAATAATTTTTCTCTTCTTCTCAGGATCATCAACTCCTGCTAATTTATCAAGGAAACGATCTGTTGCATCAACATAAACCAGATTTGCATTCATCTGATTACGGAACACTTCAATTACCTGCTCTGGCTCGCCCTTGCGAAGCAGACCATGATTAACATGAACACATACAAGCTGCTGACCAATTGCTTTGATTAAAAGTGCTGCAACAACAGATGAATCAACTCCACCAGAGAGTGCAAGAAGAACCTTCTTATCTCCCACCTGCTCTTTGATCAGCGCAACCTGCTCCTTAATAAAGGCCTGAGCAAGTTCTGGCGTTGTAATTCTTTCCATATCAGATGGACGTCTGATTTTAGTAACATTCATATTAAACTCCTCCTTATTCTTTTCCTTAATATTGGACTTACTGATTTTTCCGATGCCATTTAACTATTTCATTATACCTAATACAAAAATGTTTGACAACCTTTATTTAAGAAAAACATAGTGCCATTCACAAAACTCTTGACACACTCAATTTTCGTGCTATAATTTTTTACTGCAAAAATAAATATATGATGCGCAAAAGGAGGTGACAGGGTGAAGAAAAAAACGCTTGTGCCTCTTATTATCTTTTTTGTTGGCATATGTCTTGTTGGTTTTATTGCATACCAAGCAGACTCACGAAGCAAAGAGCAAAGACGTATAACAGCGCAATTAAATGCAGAAGCTTATGGTGAGCGTATAAAGAATGAGATCACTAACGGAATTGCAATTACTGATACTTTACAGCAGGTTTTGATCAGCCAAAATGGAAAATTTGACCACTTTGACACTATTGCAAACAATATTATTTCTGATTCCATTGAAAGTGTGCAGCTTGCTCCAGATGGCATTGTAACAGTTATTTATCCTGCTGCCGGAAATGAGGTAGGTAAGATTGATCTTATTCATGATAAAGATCGCGGAAGAATTTCCTGTTATGCAAGAGACAACCATACTTTGATTGTACAAGGTCCTTTTGAGTTAAAGCAGGGAGAATCTGGAATTGCTGTCCGAAATCCGCTTTTTTTGAAGGATGAAAGTGGAAATGAATATTTCTGGGGATTTACGATTGCCATTTTGCGTGTTCCTGATATTTTCTCAGACTCGATCAGTGCGCTTTCAAATTTTGGTTATGAATATAAACTTTCAAAAACTGCCTCTCCCTGGGACAACACTTATGAAGTTGTTTGTCAGTCAAATGGTCAAATAATAAGCTCCGTTTCTTATGATTTTACAATAGGTGAGGAAAACTGGAAATTTGAGGTAATGCCTAAGAGTGGTTGGGGAAATGTTGCCTTTGTAGCTGTAATCATTGGATTTTTTACTTCTATCGTATTGATTATGTCATGTCTTACCTGGGTATGGTTATCATCGAAAGAAAATAAAAACAAATTTCAAACTCTGGCGCACATGGATTCTCTTACCAATATTTACAATCGTTATGGATTTGATGAATTAGTGGAAAAAATGATTGCAAAAAATCCGAAGTCACATTTTGTAGTCGCACTCCTTGACATAGATGACTTTAAATTTATCAATGATATCTATGGACATGCCTACGGCGACAAAGCTTTAAAAAATCTTGCTGATAGTATGAAAAACTTTTTTCCATCTAATGCATTACTAGGAAGAAACGGTGGTGATGAGTTCTGTATTTTTCTGCCTAATTGCACATATGACGATGCAGAAGAACAGTTGGAGCAATTCACAAAAATTCCAAGGGTATTTTCATGCAATGGAAAGGAATATCAATTTTATATTTCGCTCGGATATGCTGAATATCCAACCTTTGCTTCAAACCGTTCTCAGCTCATGCGCTGTGCAGATGCTGCTCTTTATGAGATAAAACTTCATGGAAAAAATGGATGCATGGCTTACAGAAATGGTCTTCAGTTAGGTGCTCGCAAACAACTTGGATTTGCCCTCAAGGATATCTCCGAACATCTTCCGGGCGCTTTTATTATATACAGGGCTGACAAAACTGATGACGAGCTATTTTATGCCAACCACGAGTTTCTTCGCATGACAGGCTATAAAAATATGGATGAACTATTTAGGATTGCCAAAAAAAGCTTTCGCAACCTGATTAGGGAAGATGAACAGCAAAAGATAGAATCAAGCATTTGGGAACAAATTGACAGCGGCAACGAAAATGATTATATTCACTTTCATCTTCGAAAAGCTGACGGCTCTTATCTTTCTGTACTTGATCATGGAAGAATCGTAAATAGTCAACAATACGGTCGAGTATTCTATGTATTATTTACTGACTGGGAAGACATGCATATTCATTACAGTGATAAATTTTCAGAATAAATAAGACGATGGCGAGCCATCGGGGACAGGTAAAAATCCACCGTTCCTGATATGCTACCCTCATATAGGACAATGAAATATAAAAGTCCTATATGGGGGTATTTTCATGTTCAGAAAGAGTAAGATAGAACCAGTAGAAAAAGTAAAAATAGTCGAACGCTACCTTGCAGGAGA
>ENA-OQKP01000733-OQKP01000733.1-human-gut-metagenome-genome-assembly--contig:-NODE-733-length-22076-cov-5.561347_pt1 | contig 22076 bp, 16 predicted proteins | sample MGYA00242780_ERZ504802 | MGnify/ENA primary metagenome ERZ504802 (study PRJEB26092, sample SAMD00036406) | human gut metagenome | host: Homo sapiens | study: EMG produced TPA metagenomics assembly of... | reverse complement strand
GGCAGGCCGTCACGGCAACAAGGGTGTTGTTTCCCGCATTCTGCCGCAGGAGGATATGCCTTTCCTGCCCGACGGCACCCCGCTGGACATCGTGCTGAACCCCCTGGGCGTTCCTTCCCGTATGAACATCGGTCAGGTCCTGGAGGTCAACCTGGGCTACGTTGCCAAGGCACTGGGCTGGAAGGTCCAGACCCCCGTCTTTGACGGTGCGCACGAGTCCGACCTGCGCGACTGCTTCGCCGAGGCCCGCGAGAAGTGGCACGGCGAAAACGCGCCCGAGTACCCGACCCACCTGGACCGACTGATGGGCGAGAAAGGCCATGTCATCGACTTCTCCAAGATCGATCTGACCGACGACGGCAAGACCACCCTGTATGATGGCCGTACCGGTGAACAGTTCCCCAGCAAGGTCACGGTAGGCTATATGTACTACCTGAAGCTGCATCACCTGGTTGACGATAAGATCCATGCCCGTTCCACCGGCCCCTACTCCATGGTCACCCAGCAGCCTCTGGGCGGCAAGGCCCAGTTCGGCGGCCAGCGCTTCGGCGAGATGGAGGTCTGGGCGCTGGAAGCCTACGGCGCCGCCTACACCCTGCAGGAAATCCTGACCATCAAGTCCGACGACGTTGTGGGCCGTGTCAAGACCTACGAGGCCATCGTCAAGGGCGAGCCGATCCCGAGTCCCGGTATCCCCGAGAGCTTCCGCGTTATGCTCAAAGAGCTGCAGAGCCTTGGCCTGGATATTGTTGTGCAGGATAAGGAAGGCAACGCCGTCGATATGCGTCAGGAGTTTGACGACGATGACAGCAGCTTTGAGAACAATGACTACGACCTGGGCGATAACGTCATGGTCGAGAGTGAGCTGCAGGACGATTACAGCGTCAAGGACGCCGACGAAGGCTTTGACGATGATCTGGATGAGGATGCTGGCCCCACGGCTGACGACCTCGCCGCCATCGAGTCTGATTCCTTCGACGATTGATCGAATTGCATCGTGTGTCATATTGAATTTGAGAGGGTTCGCTGAATGGAAAATAAAGAATTCGATTCGATTAAGATCGGCCTTGCCTCCCCGGACCAGATCCGTGCCTGGAGCTACGGCGAGGTCACCAAGCCCGAAACCATCAATTACCGCACCCTGAAGCCGGAGCGCGACGGCCTGTACTGCGAGCGCATTTTTGGACCTACCAAGGACTGGGAGTGCCACTGCGGCAAGTATAAGCGCATCCGCTATAAGGGTAAGATCTGCGACAAGTGCGGCGTCGAGGTCACCCGCGCCAAGGTTCGCCGTGAGCGCATGGGCCACATCGAGCTGGCCGCGCCTGTCTCGCACATCTGGTATTTCAAGGGCATTCCCAGCCGCATCGGCCTGATGCTGGACATCAGCCCCCGTCAGCTGGACAAGGTCCTGTATTTCGCCAACTACATTGTCACCGACCCCGGCTTCACGCCGCTGGAGAAAAAGCAGCTGCTGACCGAGCGCGAGTACAAGGAGATGCGCGAAAAGTACGAGGATACGTTTGAAGCCGGTATGGGTGCCGAAGCCATCCAAAAGCTGCTGGCCGAGATCGACCTCGACAAGCTAAGCAAGGAGCTGCGTGAGGAGCTCGAGCACGCCAACGGCCAGAAGCGCGTCCGCCTGCTGAAGCGCCTTGAGTGCGTTGAGAGCTTCCTCGAGAGCAACCAGCGCCCCGAGTGGATGGTCATGACGGTCATCCCCGTCATTCCGCCGGATCTGCGCCCCCTGCTGCAGCTGGACGGCGGCCGCTTTGCAACCTCCGACCTGAACGATCTGTACCGCCGCGTCATCAACCGCAACAACCGCCTGAAGCGTCTGCTGGAGCTCGGTGCGCCCGACATCATCGTCCGCAACGAGAAGCGTATGCTGCAGGAGGCCGTTGACGCCCTGATCGACAATGGCCGCCGCGGCCGCCCGGTCACCGGCGCGAACAACCGCGCACTGAAGTCCCTGTCCGATATGCTGAAGGGCAAGCAGGGCCGCTTCCGTCAGAACCTGCTGGGCAAGCGTGTTGACTACTCCGGCCGTTCCGTTATCGTCGTCGGCCCCGAGCTGAAGATGTATCAGTGCGGCCTGCCCAAGGAGATGGCCCTCGAGCTGTTCAAGCCTTTCGTCATGAAGGACCTGGTCGAGAAGGAGAAGGCCAACAACATCAAGTCTGCCCGCAAGATGGTCGAGCGCGCCCGCCCCGAGGTCTGGGATTCTCTCGAGACCGTCATCAAGGGCCACCCCGTCCTGCTGAACCGTGCACCTACCCTGCACCGTCTGGGCATTCAGGCCTTTGAGCCTATCCTGGTCGAGGGCCGTGCCATCAAGCTGCACCCCCTGGTCTGCACCCCCTTCAACGCTGACTTCGACGGCGACCAGATGGCTGTCCACCTTCCGCTGTCCACCGAGGCCCAGCGCGAGGCCAAGATGCTGATGCTGGCCTCCGGCAACCTGCTGAAGCCCTCTGACGGTGAGCCCGTCACCGTGCCCACGCAGGATATGATCCTGGGCAGCTACTACCTGACCCTCGTCAACCCCGACGATAAGGGCCACGGCAAGATCTTCCGCGACGAGGACGAGGCCATGATGGCCTATTCCGAGGGCCTTATCACGCTGCAGGCACCCATCAAGGTGCGCCGCACGATGGTCTTTGACGGCGTCGCGGAGACCGGCCTGGTCGATACCACGATGGGCCAGATCATCTTCAACACCCCCATCCCGCAGGATCTGGGCTACGTGGACCGCACCAATCCCGCCACCAAGTTCGACTACGAGATGAACCCCCGCACCCTCAAGATTGCATCCGGCGGCAAGAGCGACAAGCTGACGAAGAAGGGCCTGCCCGACATCATCAGCCGCTGCCTGACCAAGCATGGCACCAAGACCTGCGCCATGATGCTGGATCAGATCAAGGCTCAGGGCTACAAGTACTCCACCCTGTCTGCCATCACCGTCGCTGTTCCCGATGCCATTATGCCTGACGAGAAGCCGGAAATTCTGGCTGCCGCCGATAAGAAGATCGAGAAGGTCATGAAGAACTTCAACCGCGGCCTGATCTCCGATGAGGAGCGCTACCGCAAGACGGTTGAGATCTGGCAGGCCGCCACGGAGGAGGTCTCCGAGGCTCTGAGCGACAACCTGAAGAAGAACCACCAGCGCAACCCCATCTATATGATGTCCGATTCCGGCGCCCGTGGTTCTATGGACCAGATCAAGCAGCTGGCCGGTATGCGCGGCCTGCTGGCCAATACTGCCGGTAAGACGCTGGAGATGCCTATCCGCGCCAACTACCGTGAGGGCCTGAATATCCTGGAATACTTCATCTCCTCCCGAGGCGCTCGTAAGGGTCTGGCCGATACCGCTCTGCGTACCGCTGACTCCGGCTACCTGACCCGCCGTCTGGTCGATGTCTCTCAGGAAGTCATCATCCGCGAGGAGGACTGCCACGCTACCGAGGGCATCTGGGTCCGCGAGATCAGCGAGGGCAACTCTGTTGTCGAGAGCTTCAAGGAGCGTCTGAACGGCCGCTACTCCCTGCATGATGTGCACGATCCCGCCACGGGTGAACTGCTCGTCAGCAAGGAAAAGATGATGGATATGTTCGACGCCGAGAAGATCGTCAACGCCGGTATTACCGAGCTGGAGATCCGCTCCGTCATGACCTGCCGTGCACACGTCGGCGTCTGCGCCCACTGCTACGGTTCCAATATGTCCAACGGTGAATGCGTCAAGGTCGGTGAGTCTGTCGGTATCATTGCTGCAGAGTCCATCGGTGAGCCCGGTACCCAGCTGACCATGCGTACCTTCCATACCGGCGGTATCGCATCTGCCGAAGACATCACCCAGGGTCTTCCCCGCGTTGAGGAACTGTTTGAGAGCCGCCGCCCGAAGGCGATGGCCATCATGTCCGAGATCGCCGGTACGGTCCACATCGACGATACCAAAAAGAGCCGCCATGCCGAGATCACCGGCACGGACGAGAATGGCGCTCCGGTTACCAAGAGCTACCTGATCCCGTTCGGCCAGCGCCTCAAGGTCATGGAAGGCGACGAGGTCGCCAAGGGCGCACTGCTGACCGAGGGTCATGCTTACCCGCAGGACATCCTCGCCATCCAGGGCCCCATCGCCACCCAGAACTACCTGATCAGCGAGGTCCAGAAGGTCTACCGTCTGCAGGGCGTTGAGATCAACGATAAGCATATCGAGGTCATCGTCCGCCAGATGATGCGTAAGGTCCGCATTGAGGATTCCGGCTCCAGCGACTTTATCATGGGCAGCATCGTGAACCGCCGCGATGTCATGATCAAGAACGAGGAGATCCAGGCCCGCATTGATGCCGGTGAGACTGATCTGAAGCTCGTTCAGGCCAGCCAGGTCCTGCTTGGCATCACCAAGTCCAGTCTGGCTACCGACTCCTTCCTGTCCGCTGCGTCCTTCCAGGAGACCACCCGTGTCCTGACCGAGGCCGCTATCAAGGGCAAGGTCGACCCGCTGGCCGGCCTGAAGGAGAACGTCATCATCGGTAAGCTCATCCCCGCCGGTACTGGTCTGCCGGAGGTCGAGGAGGAGCTCGTCCAGGCCGAGATCGCCCGCGATGCCGCCGAGGCAGCCTATGACCACTAAATAAACCGCAAAGGATTCCCGCCGCCACGGCGGGAATCCTTTTTTGCATACCGTCCGTGATTGACACACACACGCGGGCGGGTTATAATGAATGAAAAAAGCGAAGGGAAGTGACACCATGCTGTTTCTGCAATACCCGCCGTGCTCCACCTGCCAAAAGGCCAAAAAGTGGCTTGACGACCACGGCATCGAGTACACCGCCCGCCACATTAAAGAGGACAACCCCACCGCCGACGAGCTGCGCGAATGGGTCGCCCGCAGCGGCCTGCCCCTCAAGCGGTTCTTCAACACGAGCGGCCTGGTCTACAAAAATCTGGGCCTGAAGGACAAGCTGCCGACCATGACCGAGGACGAGCAGCTCGCCCTGCTGGCGTCGGACGGTATGCTCGTCAAGCGCCCGCTGTTGGTGGGCGACGATTTTGTCCTGCCCGGCTTTAAGCCGGCCGAGTGGGAAAACGCTCTTTTGTAACCTGTAGAGGCGGATGTTTGCATCCGCCCGCGGAGCTTTGCGGCAACCGCACGATTCCCGGTTCGTTGAGGACGCCGACCCCTACAGTGTAGGTGCGGATTCCATATCCGCCCGTGAAAGCTTCCGCTGCCGCGAACTGGCACGGGAGGCCGATGCCCGCCCCTGCATCCTCAGCATAGCAAAATATTTTATAATAAGGAGAAAACTATGCCCGAAATTCTAAAAGAACGCAGTGAACTGGACCCGCAATTTCAGTGGGACCTGACCCCGATGTTCGAGAGCGACGCCGCGTGGGAGACCGCGCTGGACAGCCTCGACGCGGACATTGAAAGCCTGGCAGCCTTCGCCGGTAAGCTGACCGATGCCGTTACGATTGGCGCATATCTCGACGCTTCCACCGAGGTGGGCCGCAAGGTCGAGCGCCTCTACTGCTACGCCTCCCAGCGCCATGACGAGGACACCCGCGACGACAAGGCCCAGAGCATGTACGCCCGCATCGGCAGCAAGTACGTCAAGATGGCCGCCGCGCTGTCCTTTGCCCAGCCGGAGATCCTGTCCCTGCCCGAGGAGACGCTGACCGCCATCGTCAACGATCCCGCCGTCGCGGACTACAAATTTAACCTCGAGGATCTGCTGCGCGGCAAGCCCCACACCCTGACCAAGGCCGAGGAAAAGCTGCTGGCCAGCTTCGGCGAGGTCATGTCTGCGCCGTCCGAGATCTACCACAATCTGGAGGACGCCGACCTGCTGTTTGATGCCGCCAAGGACGGCAGCGGTGAGACCGTCGAGGTCACCGGCTCCAACTTTGTGCCGCTGGAGATGAGCACGGACCGCACCCTGCGAGAGAACGCCTTCCACAGCTACTACAAGAGCTACCGCGAGCACATCAACACCTTCGCCGCGTCCTACGCCGGTGCCATCAAGGCTGCCACCGCCGAGGCCGCCGCCCGCAATTACCCGTCCTCCCGCGCGATGGCCATGGCGGGGGAGAATGTGCCCGCCGAGGTCTACGACAACCTCATCGCCACGGTCCGCAAGCATATTCCCGCCATGCACCGCTATGTCCGCCTGCGCAAAAAGATGCTGGGCGTTGACGCGCTGCACTTCTATGACGTCTACGCTCCGCTGGTCGGCGATCTGAAAAAATCTTACAGCTACGAGACCGCACAGGAGATGGTCCTGAAGGCCGTTGCGCCCTTGGGCGAGGACTACCAGGCAACCGTCCGCAAGGCCTATGCCGAGCGCTGGATCGACGTTTACCCCAACCGCGGCAAGCGCGGCGGCGCGTACTCCGGCGGCTGCTATGACTCCAACCCCTATATCCTGCTGAATTTCAGCGGCACGCTGGACAGTGTCTCGACGCTGGCACATGAAATGGGCCACACGATCCACAGTTGGCGCTCCCGCCAGCATCAGCCGCCGCAGTACGCGGACTACACGCTGTTTGTCGCCGAGGTCGCGTCCACCGTCAACGAGAATCTGCTCATTGAGCAGCTGCTTGCCAACGAGAACGACCCCCAGACCCGCCTCTATCTGCTGAACCAGTATCTGGAAAACTTCAAGGGCACGGTCTACCGCCAGACGATGTTTGCCGAGTTCGAGCGCGAGGCCCACGCCATGGTCGAGCGCGGTGAAGCCCTGAACGCCGCCGCCCTGAACGCTCTGTACAAGCGCCTTGTCACCGACTATTTCGGCAACGATATGGTCATCGACGACGAGATCCAGTATGAGTGGGCACGCATCCCACACTTCTACCGCCCGTTCTACGTTTACAAGTATGCCACCGGCTACTCCACCGCTGTCGCCCTGTCCGAGGGCATCCTGAAAGAGGGCGAGCCCGCCGTCAAGCGCTACAAGGAGTTCCTCTCCATGGGCGGCAGTGCTTACCCGCTGGACGAGCTGCGCCACGCCGGTGTTGACCTGGCCACCCCGGCCCCCGTGGACGCCGCCCTCGAGAAGTTCGAGCGCATCCTCGACGATGCCGAGGCCACGCTGGCAAAGCTGCAGTAAACCACATTTGCCCGTTGCCCCTGTCCCCCTGGCCACCTCTGCGAGGGGGCTCCGCCCGCAGGCGGTGGGGGAGAGAACTTTGTGGTCGCCCGAAATAGTTAGGGCCGCCGTAAGGCTCTCTCCCACCGGCTCTGCGGGGCCACCTCCCTCGCAGAGGGAGGCAAGGAAATAGCAACAAAAAAGCGGAGCGCCTTTCCCGGCGCTCCGCTCCTATTATAATAAGGTAGAATTACTTGCCCAGCACGGCCTTGATGTAGGCGGCCTCACGTGCGGCGATCTGATCCTGATACGCCTTCACGGCCTTCGCATAGGCGGCCTCGCGTGCATCAGCCTTGGCCTGTGTGGCCTTGCCTGCGGCAATTACCGCGGCAACGCGCGCGTCAGCCTGGGACTGGGCAGCCTTGCCCGCGGCGATGACGGCCAGACAGTCTGCATCGGCCTTCGCCTGGGCGGCCTTGGCGGCCTTCAGAATTGCGGCGCTGTCGGCGTCTGCCTTGGCCTTTGCATTCTTGGAATAAGCATCCACCGCTGCAGTGTAGGCGGCTTCCTTCGCGGCGATCTGGGCCTGGTAGGCCTTGACGGCGGCGATATAATCGCTGTTGGCATCTGCAAAAACAGGTACAGCGAAGGCGGATACCATGCACAGGGAAATCAGGATAGCAAGCAGTTTCTTCATTGTCAGGACCTCCTCAAAAATGTAGCGTCAGAACTTGCATAGCCGGAACTGTTCCGGTTTTGTCTGTATCTTCATTATAACAAAGCGGGGGACACAATGCAACAGAAATCGACTCGTCAAGTCCATGAATCTGGCGGCCTGTTTTTGTGCAAAATGTATATTTGTCTCTGATGAATAGACAAAACGCGCACGGACGGCGGCTGACCGCGCGGCGGCGGGGGAAGACGGTCCGCTTCATTCTATGCGCGGACTTACCCAAATGCAACGCTGCCGCCCAAACCGGCGCAAGATTTGCACATTTTGCTTCAGAAATGAAAAATTCTCCGTATTGCACGATTTTTTCAAGATTTTTTTGGCAATACTCTTGACATTCCGGCCGGGATGCTGTAATATAAACATTGCGTGAGATGCGGGGTGTAGTGCGGCCATCTGGCCGGACAACCCGCAAAAAGCGCGTGAATAAGTGAAGAAAGGAGAAAAGAAATGCCTACTTTTAACCAGCTCGTGCGCAAAGGCCGTGAGGTTCTGGTCAAAAAGAGCACCGCGCCTGCCCTTCTGAAGAGCTACAACTCCCAGAAAAAGGAGTACACCAACCTCAACAGCCCGCAGAAGCGTGGTGTCTGCACTGCCGTGCGTACCATGACCCCCAAGAAGCCTAACTCTGCTCTGCGTAAAGTTGCCCGTGTCCGCCTCACGAATGGTATCGAGGTCACCTCTTACATTCCCGGTATCGGCCATAACCTGCAGGAGCACAGCGTTGTTCTGATCCGCGGCGGTCGTGTCAAGGATCTGCCCGGTGTCCGTTACCACATCATCCGTGGTACTCTGGATACCCAGGGTGTTGCGAACCGTAATCAGGCCCGCAGCAAATACGGTGCTAAGCGCCCCAAGGCCGGTGCCAAGAAGTAAGGAAACATCTTTTCGCCATAAAATAGGCCAACGCCTTTTTTGTGGCACAACGGGAGTTTCTTAACTTTCGAGTACCGATGATATCATTTATGTGAAGGAGGGAAGAAAGATGCCCAGAAGAGGTAATGTCGCGAAACGCGAAGTTCTGGCCGATCCTATTTACAATTCCAAGGTTGTCACCCGCCTGGTCAACTACATCATGCTGGATGGCAAGAAAGGTGTTGCGCAGGAGATCGTTTACGATGCATTCGACATCGTGAAGGAAAAGACCGGCAACGACCCGCTCGAGATGTTCGAGAAGGCAATGGAGAACATCATGCCTAACCTCGAGTGCAAGACCCGCCGTGTCGGCGGCGCTAACTATCAGGTTCCTCTGGAAGTTAGTCCTGCCCGCCGCGAGACCCTCGGCCTGCGCTGGCTGACCGCTTACAGCCGCGCCCGTGGCGAGAAGACCATGTCTGCTCGTCTGGCTGCTGAGATCATCGACGCCACCAACGGTGTCGGCGGCTCTGTCAAGAAGCGCGAGGATACCCACAAGATGGCCGAGGCCAACAAGGCTTTTGCCCACTATCGTTATTGATTCGCTGTCGAGGAGGTATAAGCCATGGCTACGCCGAGAGATGTATCTCTGCAAATGACCCGTAACATCGGTATCATGGCCCACATCGACGCAGGTAAGACCACCACCACCGAGCGCATCCTGTACTACACCGGTATCAACCATAAGATCGGTGAGGTTCATGACGGCGCTGCTACGATGGACTGGATGGAACAGGAGCAGGAGCGTGGTATCACCATCACTTCCGCTGCTACCACCTGCTATTGGAGCCATACCGAGACCCAGCACGATCCGGCTCTCTTCAAGAAGAACCGCCATCGTATCAACATCATCGACACCCCGGGTCACGTTGACTTCACTGTTGAGGTTCAGCGTTCTCTGCGCGTTCTGGACGGTTCCGTTACCGTTCTGGCCGCTAAGGGCGGTGTTGAGCCGCAGTCTGAGACCGTTTGGCGTCAGGCTGACGAGTACAAGGTTCCCCGCATGGTGTACGTCAACAAGATGGACACCATGGGTGCCGATTTCTACCGCTGCGTTCAGATGCTCCATGATCGTCTGCACGCCAACGGTGTGCCCATCCAGCTGCCCGTCGGTCAGGAGGATACCTTCAAGGGTATTATCGACCTGATCGATATGCAGGCTGACATCTACTATGATGACATGGGCAATGACGTCCGCGTTGAGCCTATCCCCGAGGATATGCAGGAGAAGGCTCAGGAGTACCATGACAAGCTGATCGAGGCTGTTGCCGAGACCGACGAAGAGCTCATGATGAAGTACCTGGAAGGCGAAGAGCTGACCAAGGAAGAAATCAAGGCGGCTCTGCGTAAGGCTACCATCTCTAACGAGATCGTTCCCGTTGTCTGCGGCTCCTCCTACAAGAACCGCGGCGTTCAGAAGCTGCTGGATGCCATTGTTGACTACATGCCGGCTCCTACCGACGTTGCAGCCATCAAGGGCACCAACCCCGAGACCGGCGAGGAGGAGGATCGTATCTCCTCCGACGACCAGCCGTTCGCAGCTCTGGCCTTCAAGATCATGACTGACCCGTATGTCGGTAAGCTCTGCTTCTTCCGTGTGTACTCCGGTACGCTGGACGCAGGCACCACCGTCTACAACTCTGTCAAGGATAACAACGAGCGTATCGGCCGTATCCTGCAGATGCACGCCAACAACCGTAAGGACATCGACACCGTTTACGCGGGCGATATTGCGGCTGCTGTCGGTCTGAAGAATACCACCACCGGTGACACGCTGTGCGACGAGAAGCACCCCATCATTCTGGAGTCCATGAACTTCCCGGAGCCCGTTATCCGCGTTGCCATCGAGCCCAAGACCAAGGCCGGCTCTGAGAAGATGGGCATTGCGCTGGCAAAGCTCGCTGAAGAAGACCCGACCTTCCGTACCTGGACCGATGAGGAGACCGGCCAGACGATCATCGCCGGCATGGGCGAGCTCCATCTGGAGATCATCGTTGACCGTTTGCTCCGCGAGTTCAAGGTCGAGGCCAACGTTGGCGCTCCCCAGGTTGCTTACCGCGAGACCATTCGCAAGGAAGCCAACCAGGAGACCAAGTACGCCCGCCAGTCCGGCGGTAAGGGCCAGTATGGTCACGTTAAGATCAAGCTGGAGCCCAACCCCGGCAAGGGTTATGAGTTCGTCAACGGTGTCGTTGGCGGCGCTATCCCGAAGGAATATATCCCCGCTGTTGACAATGGTATCCAGGGCGCGATGAAGTCCGGTGTTCTCGCCGGTTATCCCGTCGTTGATGTCAAGGTCACCCTGTGGGATGGTTCTTATCATGAGGTCGACTCCTCTGAAATGGCGTTCTCCATCGCTGGTTCTATGGCATTCAAGGATGCCATGAAGAAGTGCGATCCCGTCATCATGGAGCCCATCATGAAGGTCAATGTTATCGTGCCCGATGAGTACATGGGCAACGTTATCGGCGACCTGAACAGCCGCCGCGGCCAGATCACCAACCAGGAGTCTCAGGACGGTACCGCCCGCGTGACTGCTATGGTTCCTCTGTCCGAGATGTTCGGCTACGCCACCGACCTGCGTTCCAAGACCCAGGGCCGTGGCCAGTACTCCATGGAGCCTGATGAGTATCAGCAGGTTCCCAAGAGCGTTGCCGACAAGATCATGGCCGAGCGCGCTCACAAAGTCTGATTTTTTAAGTCATACTTCATAAAATAGACTTGCAATTTCTCTTTAAATTTTGTATGATAGTCTTACGCAAGACTACCAATATGTTTTAATTAAAGGAGGACACTTCCAATGGCTGAAAAGGAAAAATTTGACCGCTCTTTGGAGCACGTCAACATTGGCACCATCGGTCACGTTGACCACGGCAAGACCACTCTGACCGCTGCCATCACCAAGACTCTGGCTCTGAAGGGCGACGCCGACTTCATGGATTACTCCAGCATCGACAAGGCTCCCGAGGAGAAGGCTCGTGGTATCACGATCAACACCGCTCACGTTGAGTACCACACCGAGAAGCGTCACTACGCCCACGTTGACTGCCCGGGCCATGCTGACTACATCAAGAACATGATCACCGGTGCTGCTCAGATGGACGGCGCTATCCTGGTCGTCGCTGCTACCGATGGTCCCATGCCCCAGACCCGTGAGCACATCCTGCTCGCCCGTCAGGTCGGCGTGCCCAAGATCGTTGTCTTCATGAACAAGTGCGACATGGTCGACGACGAGGAGCTGCTGGATCTGGTCGAGATGGAGATCCGTGAGCTGCTGAACGAGTACGACTTCGATGGCGACAACACCCCCATCATCCGTGGTTCTGCTCTGAAGGCTCTGGAGTCCACCAGCACCGATCCCAACGCCCCCGAGTACAAGTGCATTTGGGAGCTGATGGACGCTGTTGACAGCTACATCCCCACTCCTGATCGTGCTGCTGACAAGCCCTTCCTGATGCCCGTTGAGGACGTTATGACCATTTCTGGCCGTGGCACCGTCGCCACCGGTCGTGTCGAGCGTGGTACTGCCCACGTCGGTGACCAGATGGAGATCGTCGGTATCAAGGAAGAGAAGATGACCACCACCATCACCGGCCTCGAGATGTTCCGCAAGAGCCTGGAGTTCGCTCAGGCTGGCGATAACATCGGCGCCCTGCTGCGTGGCGTTGACCGTGACCAGATCGAGCGTGGCCAGTGCCTGTGCCAGCCCGGCTCTGTTCATCCCCACACCACCTTCGACGGCCACGTTTACGTCCTGAAGAAGGAAGAGGGCGGCCGTCATACCCCGTTCTTCAACAACTATCGTCCGCAGTTCTACTTCCGCACCACCGACGTGACCGGCATCATCACCCTGCCCGAGGGCACCGAGATGTGCATGCCCGGCGACAACGTCGATATGCATGTTGAGCTGATCACCCCCGTTGCCATGGAAGAGGGCCTGCGTTTCGCTATCCGCGAGGGCGGCCACACCGTTGGTTCCGGCGTTGTTTCCAAGATCGAGAAGTAATTTCTTGCTCTGAAAAGCAATACAAAGGGCGCTGTCCGCAAGGGCAGCGCCCTTTTTTTGTGCGCCCCTACATCATAAAACACATTGCGCCGCGTTTGTGCACTCTACACAAACGCGGCGCAATTATTTTGCGGAAGGGGTCAAATAAAAAGCATAAAACCTATTGACATTCTAGGTAAATAGGTATATTATACTGGCATCGGGTTTGAACAATGCAAACCAAAAACAGGAAAGGGGAATACCGCTATGTCCGCTATGTGTTGTTGTCGTATGCGCTGTCACCGGGCATGGTCTGTGGGGCCTACCAGAACCCCCATGTGTTGAACCTGACCTTTGTCCGGGAACCTTCGCAGAGAAGGCCCGGATTTTTTTGTACCTAAATTTGTTCGTGACCCGATAGGGAAGGGGAGACTTTTGTGGATTGGAATGTGGTCGCACAGTACCTGCCGCTGTTTGAAAAAGCGGCGTGGCTGACCCTGCGTCTGGGGCTGGCAGGTATCGCGCTGGCTATTGTCATCGGGCTGGTCTGCGCGCTGGTCCAGTATTATAAGGTGCCTGTGCTGCGCCGCGTCGTCGGCTTTTACATCCAGCTCAGCCGCAACACGCCGCTCCTGGTCCAGTTGTTTTTCATCTATTATGGTTTGCCGAAGATCGGCATCAGGACTGACGCTGCGGTCTGCGGCATTGCAGGTCTGGCGTTTCTGGGCGGCAGCTACATGGCGGAGGCATTCCGCAGCGGGCTGGAATCCATCGAGCCGATCCAGACTGAGAGCGCCTACAGCCTCGGCATGGACCGGATGCAGACGATGCGCTACGTCATCCTGCCGCAGGCCATGTCTACCAGCGTCCCGGCGTTCGTCGCCAATGTCATTTTCCTTTTAAAGGAAACCAGCGTGTTCAGCGCTATCAGCCTGATGGACCTGATGTTCACGGCGAAGGACCTCATCGGCCTGTACTACAAAACCACCGAGAGCCTGTTCCTTCTTGTAGTCTTTTACCTGCTGATCCTGCTCCCGGTTTCGCTGCTGGGGTCTCTGCTGGAAAGGAGGCTGCGCTATGCCGGATTTGGGGCTTAACGTACTGCTCAAGGGCAAAAACATGGCCCGCCTGCTGGGCGGCCTGTGGGTGGCCCTGCGCATCAGCCTGCTTTCCGTCGCCATCAGCATCCCGCTGGGCATCCTGCTGGGCGTGCTGATGAGCGGCAAAAATCCCGTTGTAAAAGCCATCCTGCGTGTTTATCTCGAAATCATCCGCATTATGCCGCAGATGGTGCTGCTGTTCCTTGTGTTTTTCGGCACGACCCGCGCGTGGGGCTGGGACCTCTCGGGCGAGACGGCATCCGTCATCGTGTTTGCGCTGTGGGGCACGGCAGAGATGAGCGACCTTGTGAGAGGCGCGCTGATCTCCATCCCGAAGCACCAGTATGAGAGCAGCGAGGCGCTGGGCCTGACGAAGGCGCAGACCTATTGGTACATCGTCATTCCGCAGACGGTGCGCCGCCTGATCCCGTTGAGCATCAACCTGATCACCCGCATGATCAAGACCACCAGCCTTGTGCTGATGATCGGCGTCGTCGAGGTGCTGAAGGTCGCGCAGCAGATCATTGAGGCCAACCGCATGGCCAGCCCGAACGCTGCATTCGGCATCTATCTGGTCGTGTTCCTGCTGTATTTCCTCGCCTGCTGGCCCATCAGCCTGCTGGCATCGTACTTAGAGAAAAAATGGAGGTAAGGAACCATGGCAGAACCGATTTTGACCGTAGAGCATCTGGTCAAGGGCTATGGGGAAAATACCGTGCTGGATGACATCAGCTTTTCCGTCCGTCCCGGCGAGGTCGTTGTGGTGGTAGGCCCCAGCGGCTGCGGCAAGAGCACGCTGCTGCGCTGCATCAACGCGCTGGAGCCCACCCAGAGCGGGCGCGTCCGCCTGGGCAATGAGACTGTCGCCTACGGCGGCAAGGGGCTGACGAGTCTGCGCCAGCGCATCGGCATGGTATTCCAGAGCTATGAGCTGTTCCCGCATCTGACCGTGCTGGACAACGTTATGCTGGCTCCGCTCAAGGTGGCCAAGCGTCCCAAAGACGAGGTGCAGAAAGAAGCCGAGGCCCTGCTGGACCGCGTGAACCTGCTGAACAAGGCCAGGAGCTACCCGCGGGAGTTGTCCGGCGGCCAGAAGCAGCGCGTTGCCATCGTCCGCGCACTGGCGATGCACCCTGAAATTTTGTTGTTCGATGAAGTGACTGCAGCCCTTGACCCCGAAATGGTCCGCGAGGTGCTGGACGTTATGCTCGATTTGGCGAAGCAGGGCCGCACGATGATCATTGTCACCCACGAGATGCAGTTTGCCCGCGCGATTGCGGATCGTGTCATCTTCCTGGACGGCGGCAAAATCGTCGAGGAGAGCACGCCGGAGGCGTTCTTCGACCACCCCAAGACAGAGCGCGCGCAGAAGTTCCTGCGCACCTTCACCTTTGACAGTGTGAAGTAATGGACTTGGCCCCCTCTGCGAGGGGGCTCCCGCGAAGCGGGTGGGGGAGAGAACCTCGCCATTACCCAAAACATTTAGAACTGTGGCAAAGTTCAACCCTTCCGGCTCTTCGAGCCACCTCCCCTGCTAGGGGAGGCAAGCGCCCGCTTCGCGGGGCATACCATAGATTCCCTTTTGTGGAAAGAAATACATAGAGGAAAACGAAAGACGAAAAAAGGAGAATATCACCATGAAAAAAGCAACCAAATTGACCGCCGTGGCCCTGGCTGCAACCCTGAGCCTGTCTCTGGCCGCCTGCGGCAGCAGCGCCTCTACGGGCACTGCCTCGACCTCGGCATCCGCCGACGGTGTTTACCGCACGCTGGACGAAATCAAGGCGGACGGCACGATCAACATCGGCGTTTTCTCTGACAAGAACCCGTTCGGCTACGTCGATGAAAACGGCGAGTATCAGGGCTATGACATCTACTTTGCCAACCGCCTGGCCGAGGATCTGGGCGTCAAGGTGAACTACGTCTCCACCGAGGCCGCCAACCGCATCGAGTACCTGCAGACCGGCAAGGTCGATGTCATTCTGGCCAACTTCACGGTCACGCCGGAGCGTGCCGAGGAGGTCGATTTTGCGCTGCCCTACATGAACGTTGCACTGGGCATCGTTTCCCCGGACTCCAACGTCATCACGTCGCTGGACAGCTGGAACGCCGATGACCAGATGATCGTCATCTCCGGCACTACTGCAGAGACCTACCTGACCCAGAACTACCCTGACATTCCGCTGCAGAAGTATGACTCCTACGCCACGGCCAAGAGCGCGATGGAGAACGGCGGCGTGGCCTGGGCCAACGACAACACCGAGGTCATCGCGTTTGCCAGCCAGAACCCCGGCTACACTGTCGGCATCCCGTCCCTGGGCAGCCAGGACACGATTGCCCCCGCCGTCAGCAAGGGCAATGAGACGCTGCTGAATGCCATCAACGACGAGATCAAGGCTTTGGGCAAGGAGAATTTCTTCCACGCCGACTATGAGGCCACTCTCGTTGACACCTACGGCACTGACTATGAGGACAGCCTCGTGGTCGAGGGCGGCGAGACGAGCGCACAGTAAAAGGGGAAGGCTTAGGAAAGCAAAAGCGGCAGACCACAAACGGTCTGCCGCCTTTTCTATGCCTTATTCCACGCCAAATTCCGCTTTTACCCGCGCGTACATCTCCCGCTGGGCGTTCGCTTCGTTATCGTCATCCACGCTGCCAAAGGCGCGCTTGGCGGCGCTGCCGGGGCCGGTGGAGCCGTGCTCACCAAAGCGGGCGGTCTTTTCGTTCTCGGGGTCACGCCAGTTGTCCCAGCCGTCGGCGCCGACTTCGTCGCTCAACGCGCAGTCCAGCCAGTAGCAGGCCGCGTCCGCGCGCCAGGGGCGGCCCAGATAGACGCTGCCGGGCGCACAGCTGCCCTGCACGGCGCAGTTCACAAACAGGTAGCCGGGCTTGCCTGCGGGCGTGCTGGGAGCCGTGATATAGCAGGTGCCGCTGATGTGATGCCACGGTTCAAGGCGGCAGGTGTCGAACACAGCGTTTGCACCGCCAAAGATAAAGTCGATGTTGCCGCGAATCGTGCAGTTTTTGTAGTACTGCATGGTGTCCAGCCGGGGCGTGTTCTCCCGCGGGCCGCGGAAGCCGTTTTGCTCGCGCTCCTGCAGGGGCAGGGGAGCGGTAAACAGCGTGTCCTGGTTGCCGTAGAGGTTCACATTCTCCATCAGTACGCGGCTTGCGTCGGCGTAGACGGCCAGTGCCTGACCGGCCTTTGCGCCGTCCCCGGCGTTGTTCTGCACGGTCAGGTTGCGCACAACGGCCCTGCCGCCGCCCAGAAACAGCGTTGCGCTGCGGAAGGTGCCGGTCTTGACCTCGCCCGGCCACGGGTCACGCCCGCCCACAGACGCCGTGATGACTGTCGCATTGCGGTACTCGCCCTCGATGACATAGTCCGCCAGCTCAATGAAGGGCCGTTCCTCGTAGATGCCGTGCCTGATGTAGAACCGCACCGGCTCGTCCGGCGTGGCCGCACAGGCAGCAACGGCCTCGGTCAGCGTGCGGTAGTCGCCCGCACCGCTCTCGTCAACGACCCATGTTTTGCGTTCCGTTTCGGTCATGCAAAAAATCCTCTCATAAATGCAATATCGCTGCCAGCGCGGGCTGGCACAGCCTCCTCGCGCAGCACGGGCAGAGCGTCCTGCGGCAGCTGCCGCAGCATGGCGAACGCGCCCGCGTAGTCGGTCAGGCTGTCCTCCAGGCTCGTGTGGAGCAGCCCGCCGTCCGGCGCAAAGGCCTGCCCCTTGAAGTGGACGGCCACAATCTGGTCGCCCAGCAGCTCGCCCACGTCGTTCCAGATGCGGTCCTGCGCGCCGACGTTCCCGGCATCCACCAAATTGCTCATGTCAAAGATGACCTTCAGGTTCGGGCTGCGCATCGTGTCCAAAATATGCCGCGTCGCGGCGGCGGAGTTCATGCTGTGGTAGGTCACAGGCTCTACGGCGACGGTCACGCCCAGTGCCTCGGCGGCGGGCAGAATGTCCGCCAGACTGCGGCAGAGCAGCTCCTGCGCTTCCTCGCGGGTCGTACCGGCAGGCTGCTTTTCCATGCTGGTCGTCTCGGTGCCGATGCACCCGGCACCCAGCGCCTTGCAGACGGCCAGCTGGCTCTTGAAGTCCGCCGCATTCTTCAAACGGCTCTCATCGTTGATGGCCAGCTCCACGTAGGTCCCCAGCACGGCCACCTGAATGCTGTGCGCCTTTTCGGCGGCGACGGTCTCGGCGACCAGCGCGTCGGTCACGTCCGCATAGCTCCTGACGGACGGCACACACTTTTTATAGGCCAGCTGCACAGCGGCAAAGCCGTCGGCGGCAACGCGCCCGAACAGCTCGTCCGGGCTGCCCTTGCCGTAGTCGTGCAGGCGGGCACCGACGATAAATTTCGGCATAGTGTGCCCTCCTTACTGCTTTTGTGCGGCCAGAATTTCCGTGTAGGCCAGCAGCAGCGGGCCTACGCCCTTGGCGTCGTTCTCGACGATGGGCTCGCTGAAATAGTACGCCAGACTGCCATCGCGGCGGGTCGCGCCGCCGAGACCGGCCACCAGACAGATGCCGCCCAGCTGCAAAGCGCCGTCCGCGCCCACGCCCAGATGGCGGTCACAGGTGCCGTAGAACGCCTTCTCACCGTAGGCCGTGTAGCGCTTGGGCAGGTAGCCCAGACGCACGCCCTTGAGCACGGCGTAGGCGAACAGTGCGCTGCCGGAGGTCTCAAGGTAGTTGCCTTCGACCCCGGCTTTATCTACGACCTGCCAGAACATGCCGCTCTCGGCATCCTGGAAGGCAATCATCGCGTCCACCGCGTCCTTCAGCATTGCCATGATGGCGCGGTACTCGTAGTAGAGTTGGTTGTCCATCCGCTCCAACGTGTCTACCATGGCCACCAGGAACCAGCCCATGGCGCGCAGCCAGAAGTTGGCGCTGCAGCCGGTCTCGGGGTTCGCCCAGTACATCTCGCGGCTCTCGTCGTAGCCGTGGTAGTACAGGCCGGTCTTGGCGTCCTTCATGTGCTTCTGGATGTTCATGAACTGTTTGTAGCTGTCAATGCAGCCGTGCATCCCGTTGCAGCGTGTCTCATACTCCATATAAAAGGGCTGGGCCATGTAAGTGCCGTCCAGCCAGACCTGGTTGGGATAGATCTTCTTGTGCCAGAAGTTGCCCTCCTTCGTGCGGGGCTGGGTCTCCAGCTGGCCGCGGATCGTCTCAATGGCGTCGCGGTAGCGCTGGTCGCCGGTCAGGTCGTACAGCGTAAACAGGTTTTTGCCCTGGTTGACGTTGTCCAGGTTGTACTCGGCGGGGTCGTAGGTCTCAATGACGCCGTTGTCCTTGACAAAGTAGTCCAGAAACTTCTTGGAGAAGTCCAAAAACTTCTCGTCGCCGGTGGTCTTGTACAGGCTCAGGCAGGCCGTGATCATGCAGCCGTCGATGTAGTTCCACTTGTTGGGCTTGCCGCTGCGGACCTTCTCGATGTTCCAGAGCGGTGCCTCGGCGGTGGAGCCTGCGATCAGGTAGTCTACGTAATGGCCCAGCGTGGTCAGAATCTCTTCATGGGTCATGGTTCAGTCCTCCTCAAAGCTATCTACGTTTGTCAGCTGCAGGCGCTCCCCCTCGTAGCCGGTGATCGCAACGTTGTGCAGCTCAATTTTATGCACGTTCTCGGCATGGACGCCCACCTTGCAGGAGGCATCCGCGCCGCACATCATGGCGGCCTGACCGGCTTTAGCGTCCGGCGCAAAGCTGATTTTTACGTTGTGCATCTTGACACCCTCGATCGGGTGCTCGGGCAGGCCGCTGAACCAGCAGCCTGCGTACTGGGCGTCGGTGGCCGTGATGTTTTCCATCTCCAGCGTGCCCAGTGTCGGGGTCATCTCGTCGACAGGCAGGGCCTCGTGGGTCTGCACATAGTCGCTGCGGCCATCGGGGTCGCAGAAATAGAACATGTTGATGACAAACGGCGCCAGCACGCCATCCATAACGACGTCACGGAATACCAGCCCGTCGATGATGGCGTACTTGCCGCGCCCGCGGCGGGTCTTGACACGCAGACCCCGGTCCGTATGGTCCATCAGGCACTGGGTCACGGTGACGTTCTTGACGCCGCCGCTCATCTCGCTGCCGATGACAAGGCCGCCGTGGCCGCGGCTCAGGCAGCAGTTGCGGATGATAACGTTCTCACAGGGAACATGCAGCTTCATGCCTAAGAACAGCTTACCGGATTTCAGCGCGATGCAGTCGTCACCGACGTGCACATGGTTACCGATGATGTTGACATTCTTGCAGCTCTCGGGGTCGATGCCGTCGGTGTTGGGGCTCGTGGAGCTGTTGCGGATGCGGATGTTCAGGATGTCCACATTCTCGGAGTAGGTCGGGTGGATGGTCCAGGAATAGCTGTTGCAGACCTGAACGCCGTGCAGCACGACGTTTTTGGCACCGCTGGTGAAGAACAGGCGCGGACGCCAGGCAATAGTATTTTTCTTCGTGTTCTGGTACCAGTCGCCGTTCTGGGCGTTGGCGTCAATCGTGCCCTCGCCGGTGATCGTCACGTTCTCGGCGTTGATGACGTTGATAAGACCCGCAAAGCTGTCCAGCGGGTTGCCCTCCCACAGACCGAGGTAGTGCTCGTCCTTCTCGTTATGGCAGGGGAGAACACCGGGCAGAATGGGGTAGTCAGTGCGGTTGGTGCCGCCCAGCAGCGTGCAGCCCTTTTCGAGATACAGCGTCGTGCTGCTCTGCAAAAACAGGCTTTGGGTGCGGTAGGTGCCGGCGGGCACGTAGACCGTGCCGCCCGCGGGGCAGGTGGACAGCGCCGCCTGCAGCTTGGCCGTGTTGTCGGTCACGCCGTCGGCGACGAGGCCGTAGCGGGAGGCATCCACAAAGAAGCTCTCCTCCGCGGTGGTGAAGTTCAGCGTATCGGTCACGCCGTCAAGGGTGACGGCCAGCGTGTAGCTGCGGCCCGGTTCCAGCGAATAGAGTGAGAACACATTCGTATCGCCCTCACAGACTGTGGCGCCGTCCAATGAGACTGTATAAGGAGCCGGGGCGCGGTAGCAGCCGGAGTTGACCAGCTCAAACACTGCGCTGCGCGCCATAGAACGTACAAGCGTGATTTTCATGTGTGAACCCCCAAGTGTTCAAAAATAGTATAAAAATAGTTTGAAAAACAGCAAAAAATGTGCTATTCTAAAAAAGACAACAATAACCAATCGCCGGGTGCCCCGCACCACGGCAGTGAGGAGCAGTGTTATGGTTTCGGAATATGTCTACTCGCCCCACGTTGACTTTTTTATTGACCGCGTGGACCGTGACTCCGGGTATGAGATGGCCAGCTTCCATATCCATCATAAATACGAGATCTATTATGAGATAGAGGGCAGCCGCCGCTATTTTATTGAGGATGCCGCCTATATCGTCAACGCGGGATGTGTGGTGCTGATCGGTGAAAACCAGATCCACAAGACTGCCTCGCTCGGCGACACAGCCTCGAGCCGTATCGTGATGAATTTCAGCCGCGAGTACCTCGACAAAATTATGGACATCTTCCCGGAGGTGGACTTCTTCTCCTTCTTGAGTGAGGAGCATAACCACCTGCTGTCAAATATCACAGTCAAGCAGCAGAACCACATCCAGGGCCTGCTGCAGCAGCTGCTGGCCCTGCAGGAGGAAACCTCCCCGGAATCCGATGCACTGCGCAAGATGCTGCTGGCCACGCTTTTGCTGGAACTCAAGGACCTCTGCCGCCAGCAGCAGGAGCAGGGCGGCGAAAATGGCCGCGTCAGCAACCACATTGTGGATCAGATCCAGGCCTATATCGCCGAGCACTACGCCGAGAAGCTGACCCTGACCGGCATCGCCAGTCAGTTCTATATCAGCCCGTATTATCTGAGCCGTCTTTTCAAGAAGTCCATCAACCTCTCGCTCATCGAGTATATCAACGGCGTGCGCATCAAGGCCGCGCAGAACCTCATTGAGAAGTCAAACGAGAGCATCTCGGACATTGCGGAAAAGACCGGCTTTATGACGACGGCGCATTTCCGCCGCGTCTTTAAAGATGCCACGGGTCTTTCGCCCCAGCAGTACCGGCAGTATTATAAGAGAGTGAATAAGTAAGAACAGGGAAGCGCTCCGCAAGGGGCGCTTTTTCATTAGGGCAATACCGCATAATTCTAAGTGCCGATACGGCGAGCGAGGCGCGGCAGCTGCTAAGCCAAAAGCGCAGATAATACTTTGTGTATTATCGAGCATTTTGGCAACGCAGATGCCGTGCCGCAG
>ENA-OQKP01000729-OQKP01000729.1-human-gut-metagenome-genome-assembly--contig:-NODE-729-length-22136-cov-5.553773_pt1 | contig 22136 bp, 19 predicted proteins | sample MGYA00242780_ERZ504802 | MGnify/ENA primary metagenome ERZ504802 (study PRJEB26092, sample SAMD00036406) | human gut metagenome | host: Homo sapiens | study: EMG produced TPA metagenomics assembly of... | reverse complement strand
TTCCCAAGAGTCCGTGCAGCATTTGTAAGAAAAGGGGACATTTCGCTGTATGACGGAATTGAAAAGATGACAGCTGTTCCTGCAAAGCGCCTGGGACTTTCTCATAAAGGACGCCTGAATGTAGGTGCAGATGCAGATGTGGTTATTTTTGACCTGGAAAAGATCAAAGATGGAGCAACCTTTGACGATCCTATGATCCCACCCACAGGTATCGACTATGTATTCATCGGCGGTGAGATCGCGGCAAAAGACTGTAAGATCGTAAAGGGAGATCTGGGAACTGCACTGAGAACATTGTCATAAAAAGAATAGAAAGCCCTATAAAGCTTTGGGAGATATGTTCAGAAACGCCGAAAAAGACGTCTGAAAATAAAAAAGACACAAAAAAGAGGAGAAGTGAAAGGGGAAAACAGTATGGAATTTGGTGTATGGTCACTGGTGCCGCCGGTTCTTACCATTGCGCTGGCACTGACAACGAAAAACGTATTTATCTCACTTTTGATTGGTATCCTTACAGGAAACCTGGTATTGAACCATTTTGCAGTATTTACAGGTTTAAACGCAGGTATTTACAGCATCCTGGATACCATGACAGAAAGCAATACCCTGATCATCGGCTCTGTACTTATCACAGCAGCAGTGATCCATCTGGCAGAAAAGTCCGGTGGTATTGAAGGTTTCGTAAATGTAGTTGTAAAGAAACAGGGTCTCATCAAATCTAAAAGAGGGGCTAATCTTTTTACCTGGCTGTTAGGTCTGGTTGTATTTACTTCCGGTACCTTAAGCTGTATGGTAACAGGTTCTGTTGCAAGACCTGTAAATGACGCATTAAAAGTACCTCATGAGAAAGCAGCATTTATCGTACATACCACTTCCACTCCATGGTGTGTATTATTCCCGTTCAGCGGCTGGCTGGCAGCTATGGCAGGCTATCTGGTAACCGGTGGTGTACCGGAAGATCAGTCTGTATCCGTTCTGTTCCAGTCTCTGTTTATGAACTTCTACTGTATTCTGGCTATCGTCCTGGTGCTGGTTCTTGCTTTAACACAGAAAGATTTTGGACCAATGGCAAAAGCAGAGGCCAGAGCAGCAGCTACCGGTGAACTGGATGACCCGGTTCACAAAAAAGAAAATTCAGATACTTCCACAGCAGTATCTGGCTTTACTCCAAGAGCGATCAATCTTCTTCTTCCAGTTGGTGCGCTGATTGCAGTTATGTTTATCGCACTGATTGTTACAGGAAACGGAAACCTGATGAACGGCTCTGGTATGAAGGCTCTGATCTGGGCTGTTATTGTAGCGTTGTTAGTTGCAGCAGTCCTTTGTGTAACAGAAAAGGTATTTACAGTCAGCCAGGTAATTGATGAGATTTTTAAGGGAATGAGCGGCATGCTGCCGATCACCTTCGTTCTTCTGTTTGGATTTACTATGGGTAATGTAGTTAAGTCCCTGGATACAGGTACTTATCTTTCCAGTATTTTCCAGCAGTTCTTAAGCCCGGCCCTGCTTCCTGCATTAACATTCCTGATCGCAGTTCTTATTTCTTTCGCAACAGGAACTTCTATGGGAACCATGGCTATTATGGCAGTGATCGCACTGCCTATGGCTTATTCCATGGGAAACAGCATTCCGTTGGTAGCAGGCGCTATGTTCGGAGGAAGTATTTTTGGAGATCATGCTTCTCCTATTTCCGATACCACGATTATGACCTGTTCCACTACGGGCTGTGATATTATCGACCACATAAAAACCCAGTTCCCGTATGTGTGCAGTCTTGCAGTGATCAGTTTTATCCTGTATGTGATCGCAGGCTTTGTTATGTAACTGTGTGAGAAAGATCATAGATAAACGAAAAAGCCTTCCGGCATTGGAAAAAATCCGTGCCGGAAGGCTTTTTTTCGTGTCAGTGATGCGCATATTAATGCATATATAACGGACTTAAAGTTCCTGTTTTTGCTTATCCCTGTAATTTTGCATTAGGATTAACAACATATCCGTTGCGGTTTCTCTGTGGACTTGGCGGCATCTGCCACTTGTTGTGATCTGTATGCAGCAGCATGTGAGATTTGTGGCTTAATGGCTGTTCAAAGTAGTTATCATAGAGAGCTTTTACATCCGGATTTTCATGGGAACGGCGAAGATCTGCATGTTCATCCAGGAAATACAGATTTTTTCCCCGCTCAAAGGCCATTTCCACGCCATCATGCTGAGGCTGTCCGCCACCGCCTACACAGCCGCCTGGGCAAGCCATGACTTCTACAAATTCATAATGTTTTTCGCCTCGTTCAATGGCTTTTAACAGGTTTCTGGTATTTCCCAGACCGCTGACAGCAGCTATGCGAAGGGTCTGTCCGTTTAATTCAAACTCAGCTTCTGTAACGCCTGTTTCCTGAGAAGAAGCACGCACATTCTTAAAGGCGTCAGGAGCACAGTTTTCACCCATGATCGCATAATAGGCAGTACGCAAGGCAGCTTCCATAACTCCGCCAGTTGCTCCGAAGATCACGCCGGCACCGGAAGCATCGTGGAAAAGCCGGTCCGGTTCGATATCAGTAAGCCGGTCTGTGACAATGCTGGAACCTTTGATCATACGGATCAATTCTCTTGTGGTGATCACGCAGTCGGTATCATGACCTGCATATTCCTTGTAGAACAGCTCCATATTTGCCTCGCCTTTTTTAGCTAAACAAGGCATAATGGCAACGGAGAAGATATCTTCCGGTTTTTTACCAATCTGTTCTGCAAAATAGCTCTTCATTACAGCGCCGAACATCTGCATAGGTGATTTGGCGGTAGACAGCTGATTCACAAAGTGAGGGAATTCGCTCTTTACAAAGCGGACCCATCCAGGACAGCAGGAGGTAAACATAGGGCGGTCTTTCAGTTCACCTTTTCCAAGGCGGACTAACAGCTCATTTGCTTCTTCCATAATGGTAAGATCTGCAGTAAAACAGGAGTCAAATACATAATCAGCCCCCATTTTCTTTAAGGCATCAAAAATCTTTCCGATGGTAGCTTCTTCCCTTGTAAAACCAAGGCCTTCGCCCCATGCGGCACGGACAGCAGGAGCCACCTGTACAACTACGGTTTTATTAGGATCGGCTAAAGCTCTCCACAATTTTTCTGTATCATCCCGCTCATGAAGAGCGCCTACAGGACAATGGGTGATACATTGTCCGCACAGAGAACAATCGGCCTCTCTGATGGTACGGTTTCCGGTTACGTTGATGGTAGAGCGGGAACCGGTACCTTCCAGATCCCAGATATTTAAACTCTGGATCTTGTCGCAGACCTGGACGCAGCGCATACATTTGATGCACTTTTCAGATTCACGGATCAGTGGAAATGTTTTATCCCAGGGTTGTTTTTCCAGGCGTTCTTCAAAAAGACCATCCTGGACATTCAGGTTATTGGCGATCTTTTGAAGAGAGCAGTTGCCGCTTCTTACACAGGTAGCGCATTTGCAGTCATGCTGAGACAAGATCAGCTGTACATTCAGACGGCGGTCTAAGCGTACTTTCGGGCTGTTGGTATAAATGACCATTCCTTCTTCTACCTTTGTATTGCAGGCAGTGATCAGATGGTCACGTCCTTCTAATTCAACTACGCAGACACGACAGGCAGCGATCTCATTTAAGCCTTTCCAGTAACACAAGTGTGGGATATGGATGCCGATGGATTCTGCAGCTTCCATCAGGGTGGTCCCTTCTTTTACAGATACAGGTAATTTGTCGATCGTTAAATTTACCATAATTTCTCACGCCCTCCTTTGAAGATTCCAAAGCCGAAATGGTCGCAGCGGAGGCAGCGTCCGGATTCCTGCGCAATTTCTTTTCTGTTCATGCAGTTTTCAACACCTTCAAAATCATGTTTTCGTTCACTTGCTTCCCGTTCAGACAGTTCCACACGGCCGCATGGTGTATGGTCATTGTTATTTGGAAGAGGAATTTCAATATCACAGGTGATCTCATGGTGATATCCTAAATATTCATCAATATTTGCAGCAGTTACCTTTGCGGCGGCTACAGCCTTAATAACAGTAGCAGGGCCGGAAGCACAGTCACCGCCTGCAAATACGCCCGGTATATCTGCAAATCCGCCGTTTGGCAGAGTGACGATCTTTCCTCTTGAAACCGGGATACCGGATTCTTCATAGTGTTTGGTTTCAATATTCTGGCCGATGGCAACGATCATGGTCTGACATGGGATCACATAGTCCGGCTCACCGCTGGCAGTTACACTGGCACGTCCGTCTTTAATGGTGCTGATCATCTGAGGAGTCACGCGGACACCGGATACATGTCCGTTTTCATCGACTTCAATACCGGCAGGTGCAACTAAGGTAAGCAGTTCCACACCTTCTGCTACAGCAGCTTCGATCTCAGCCGGGAGTGCAGTCATATCAGCCACACGGCGGCGGTAAACGATGCTGACTTTCTTTGCTCCAAGACGGATAGCGGTGCGGACAGCGTCCATGGATACATTTCCGCCTCCGATAACAGCTACCTCCTGTCCTGTAAGATCAGGGCAGTTTCCAAGGCTTACATTTCTAAGGAAACCAACGGCGGAGGTGATACCTTCTGCATCTTCGTTAGGAAGTCCTAATTTCTTATCAGTAGAGGCACCTACTGTAATAAGTACTGCGTCATATACTTTTCTAAGTTCGTCTAATTTAATGTCTTCACCGATCTTTACATTGTAATGTACCTGGATACCGGTTTCCAGGATGGCGTCTGTATCTTCTTCCAGACGGTCTTTAGGCAGACGGTAGTTTGGAATACCATAGCGCAGCATACCGCCAAGTTTTGGAAGCATCTCATAAACAGTGACCTGATGGCCCATTAACTGCAGATAATAAGCAGAAGAAAGTCCGGAAGGTCCGCCGCCTACAACAGCGATCTTTTTGCCGGTGGAAGGTCCGCAGGCCGGCGGAGCCACCTTTCCAGCCAGGTCAGCAGCAGCCCGCTTCAGTCCGCGGATATTGACAGATGTATCTACCATGTTACGGCGGCAGCGTGCTTCACAGGGATGTTCGCAGATAAAACCGCAGGTAGACGGAAATGGGTTGTCCTTGCGGATCAGCTGGATAGCATCTGCATAGCGGCCATCTCTTACAAGGGCAATATAGCCGGGGATGTCCACATGTGCAGGACAGAGAGCTACGCAGGGAACAGGCTGGGAAATCGCACAGCTGCATCGTTTGTTGCGGATATGAGCTTCAAAATCATCACGGCAGGTATGGATCATCCGCCATACCATTTTCGCAGCCTCAGAACCGATGGCACAGTCAGCGGTCTGCATAATGGAAAGTGCAGTTTCTTCGATCAGATCCAGGATCTCATAGTCGGCATCTCCGTTTAATACGTTGGTGATCATGTGCTTTAGCTGGTGAAGACCTACACGGCAGGGAACGCATTTTCCGCAGGTCTGGGCATGGCACATTTCAATAAAGGCCCTTGTTATGTCAACAGGACAGATACCTGGAGGGCTTGCCACAATACGCTGCTCCAGATTTTTGTAAAGACTTTCAACCATCAGCTGGTCTTTACTTGGGGTGAACAACTCCAATCTGCTCATATGAAACCTCCTGAACATATATTTTGTTTAATGATAATAAATGTCATTTATGATTATAACATATATTTGTAAAAAATACACTATAAAATATACAAAAAGTTTGTAATAATTTTTAACAATCTAAATTATTTTTTAACCTTTGAATACGGTATTTTTCACGGATAAAACTGATTAAAGCTTTAGAATCCGTGTAAAGTAATCGTCCTTTTTTTGTCAATGTGTTTGCAGTGACAGTAAGGGGCTCTACGAAAGGAATAGTGACAATATCCGGCGCGTGGGCTGTGGCTTCTTTTATAAGATAAGAACCCATGCCAGCCAGTGTAATGAGATTTAAAATAGTATAAAGCTGTTGTGAATAGAGAGTGACGTTAGGATGTATGCATTTTTCGTTGGCTACAGAGCAGATGCGTTTATAGGTATAGGAGCCTTCCGGGACCATAGTAACAGGATAAGAACAGGACTCTTCAAAAGAGATACTGGTTCGGGAAGCCAGAGGATGACTTTTGTGGACACAGAAACAGATTTCTGTTTCGAACAAGGGAATCAGATCTAAGGCGGTACTTTGTGGATCAATACAGGCAACTGCAATATCCAGTTCTTCTCCTAAAAGTTTGTCTACAATGTCCATGGCCCCACATTCGACCAGACTTAGATTAATCTTAGGATAAGCAGTTTTAAAATCTTTGCACAGTAAAGGCAGTAAAAATGCGCCAATCTGCAGTGGCATTCCTAGTTTGATCATGTTCCGGTTGCCGGTCAGGTCCTGCATGCTGTTATCTAATTCCTGGACATTTTTTAAAATAGCAGAAGCATAGCGATAGAAGATTTTTCCTTCTTCTGTCAGGAACATTTTTTTGTTGATGCGGTGGAACAGGTTAACGTGATATTCATTTTCCAGCTCCTTTAAGGCAATGGTGATGCTTGGCTGGGATATGTGCAGTTTTTCAGCAGCTTTTGTAATATTTTGATGCTCATATACAGCCATAAAATATTGTAACTGTGTCAGTCTCATGTGGAAAGCTCCTTTCAATAACTATAAGTAAATCTTAACGTATCTTAAGATGTATAGTCAATGACTATATGACAATAAAAAACGGGTATTTTACATATTGAATGAGATTTTGTACAATAACATCATCAAAATAAATAAAAAAGAAAAGGAAAAATCAAGATGAGTATGACAATTTCACAAAAGATTTTAGCCAAACACTGTGGTTTAAAATCAGTGAAAGCAGGAGAACTGATCGAAGCAGAGGTAGATCTGATCCTTGGAAATGATCTGACTACACCTGTAGCTATCCGTGAATTTTCAAAGATAGAAAATGCAAAGGTAGCAGATCCGGATAAAGTAGTGATCGTCATGGATCACTTTACTCCTAACAAAGATATCCAATCTGCGACTCAGTGTAAGGTTTGCCGGGATTTTGCAGAAAAGCAGGGGATAAAGTCCCTTTATGATGTGGGAAGAGTTGGGATAGAACATGTTCTTCTTCCTGAAAAAGGGTATGTGCATTGTAACGATCTGATCGTAGGTGCAGATTCCCATACATGTACGTATGGGGCTTTAGGAGCATTTTCCACAGGTATTGGAAGCACCGATATGGCTGCAGCCATGCTGACTGGAAAATTATGGTTCCAGGTTCCTAAAGGTATTCAGGTAGTGGTAAAGGGAAAGAAGAATCCATGGGTTTCAGGTAAAGATGTGATTCTTTGGCTGCTAAAGAAGATTGGTGTTAATGGTGCCGATTATGCATCCGTAGAATTTACAGGAGCCATAGAAGAGCTGACAGTGGATGATCGCCTGACTATTTGCAATATGGCGGTAGAAGCAGGCGCTAAAAACGCAGTATTTCCTGTAGATGAAGTTGCTGCAGAGTATTTGAAAAAAACAGGTGCACAAAAGGGTATAACTTTCGAAACAGCAGATGCTGGTGCTTACGACAAGATCATAGAATTGGATCTTAGTGAAATAGAACCGGTGGTAGCTTTCCCTGGAAAGCCGGATAATGGAAAATGTTTTTCTGAATTCGGAAAAGTAAAGCTGGATCAGATTGTTATCGGTTCCTGCACGAATGGAAGACTTTCTGATATAAAAACAGCAGCTGATATTTTAAAAGGAAAGAAAACAGCAGAAGGGCTGCGAGTGATCATTATTCCGGCTACACCAAAGATATATAAAGAGGCTATAGAAGCTGGTTATATCCAGGATCTGATAGAGGCCGGATGTGCGGTGATGACGCCTTGTTGTGGTCCATGTATTGGCGGAAGCATGGGAATCCTTGCACAGGGAGAACGGGCTTTGGCAACTACCAATCGAAACTTTACTGGAAGAATGGGCCATCTTCAGTCAGAAATATATCTAAGCAGTCCTGCAGTAGCAGCAGCAAGCGCACTGACTGGTTATATCACGCATCCTCAGGAGGTGATGAAATGAAACTTCAAGGAAAAGCACGGGTTGTTGGAGATAATGTAAATACAGATCAGATGTATCCTACAAGATATACCAGTATTACAGACGAAAAGGAAATGGGAAAGCATTGTATGGAGGATTATGATGCAACCCTTTTAGAAAGAATGGAACAGGGAGATGTATTGGTAGCGGGAGTTGGATTTGGCTGCGGCTCTTCCAGAGAACATGCTCCGAAATCAATTAAAGCAGCTGGTTTTTCCTGTATTCTGGCAAAAAGTTTTTCCAGGATCTTTTACCGCAATTCCATTAATATAGGTCTTCCGATCATTATCTGCGCAGAAGCAGTGGATGAATGTAAAGAAGGCGATGAACTGACGATCGATTTTGATGAAGGTATTCTTATAAATGAAAGGTCAGGAAAAAAGTATGAGATAGCTCCGTTCCCTCCTTTTATCCAGAAAATCATGGATAACGGTGGGCTGATCGGAAGGATAAAAAATGAAATCAGAGGATAAAAAGATGGAATATGTAACATTAGCGCCCCATGCCGTGAGACCACAGAAAAAGGATAAGATATTTGAAAACAGTCAGAAAGCAAAAAAGGCGATCGCTGAGTATGGAGAAGATGCCGTGATCAATGCAACTCTGGGTGAGTGCATTGACGATGATGGAAATCTGATGGTACTTCCGATGGTGGAAGAAAAGCTAAAAGAAATGCCGCCAAGGGAAATGTTCAGTTATGCTCCGATTGCTGGAGTAGAAGGTTTTAGAGAAGCCGTAGAACAGTCACTTTTGGGTGACGACAACAGAGGATTCTATTTGGAAGCAGTTCCTACTCCAGGTGGCTGCGGTGCTTTGCGGCATGTAGTATGGAATTTCCTTGAAATGGGAGAATCTGTTTTAACTACGGAATATTTTTGGGGACCGTACAGAGGAATCTGTGAAGAACATGGAAGAAAGCTTGAAACTTTTGAAATGTTTAACGAAAAAGGAACGTTTAACCTGGAAGCTTTAGATGCAAAACTGGCAGACCTGACATCTCGTCAGAAACGTCAGCTGATTATTTTAAATACACCGGCAAATAATCCAACTGGTTATAGTATGACGCCGGAAGAGATGGAAGGTGTATCCGAACTGGTAAAAAAGTATGCTAAAGACCCGGAACAGAAGATCACGCTTTGCCTGGATGTTTCTTATATTGATTATGATGAGGAATTTAAAGAATCCAGGAAGATTTTTGACAAATTAACAGATCTTCCTGAAAATACCATGCTGACAGCGGTATTCAGTATGTCAAAGAGCTTTACTATGTGTGGTATGCGGTGCGGCGCGGTTGTGTGTCTTTCACCTACAAGGGAGGCAGCAGACAGTTTCAAGGCGGCAATGTCCTTCTCTTCCCGTTCCACCTGGTCTAATGTAATCCGGTCTGCACAGAAGGTGCTGGTTGAGATCTGCTTAGATCCCAAACAAAAAGAAGAGGCCGATAATGAAAGACGCAAGTTTGCCAATACCATTACATACAGAGGCCAGACATTCATTGAGGAAGCGAAAAAGAACGGTCTAAAATGCTGTCCTTATAATCATGGATTTTTTATTACAATTCCTTATAAAAATCCGCAGAAACTGGCAGATGAACTGCAGAAGGAACTGATTTTTGTAGTGCCGTTAGAAAAGGGAATACGTTTTTCGCCTTGTGCTGTAACAGAAGATAAATGTAAGAAAGCACCGGCAGCAATTGCCAGGGCGATCAAAAATCTGGAGGAATAGTATGAGAGTACATGATTTTGATGAGGTAGTTAAACGAAGGGGAACAGATTCTAAGAAATATAATCCTGTTTTTTATCCGGAAGATGTGATTCCCATGTGGATCGCAGATGCAGATTTTTTAAGCCCGGAGCCAGTGGTAAAGGCAATCTGTGAAAGAGCAGCCCATGGAGTTTATGGTTACACACATACAAGTGAACGTATGAAAGAAGCAGCGGCGGGCTGGTTAAATCGCAGATTTGGAATGCATGTTAAAAGCGAAGAAGTGGAATTTTGTCCAGGTGTGATCGGTGGTGTGATCGCGGCCATACGCGGACTGACAAAACCAGGCGATAAGATTGTTGTCCAGACTCCGGCTTATCCTCCTTTTACAGATGGCATTGTAAATAATGGCAGAAGAATAGCGGAAAACAGGCTGGTTCTGAAAGATGGACGATATGAGATTGATTTTGAAGATTTTGAAAAGCAGTGTAAAGATCCTCGCACAAAAATGTTTATTCTCTGCAGTCCCCATAATCCCACAGGAAGGGTGTTTACAGAAGAAGAGCTTTGCAAAATGACGCAGATCTGCTTAGAAAATAATGTGTGGATAGCCAGTGATGAGATCCATTGCGATATTGTATATAGTGGTCATCATCATATCCCTACAGCTTCTTTGTCAGAAGAAGTGGCTATGCATACGATTTCCTTTGTTAGTCCAAGTAAAACCTTTAATCTTCCAGGGTTTCGTACAGCGGTTATGATTTCTGCCAATCCATGGATGAAGAATCAGGCTCATGAAATACTGGTAGGGAATAAGGCAACGGGAGAAAATATCTTTGGTACGGTAGCTTTCTGTACAGCATATGAAGAGTGCGATTATTATGCAGATCAGATGCGTGAATATATGGAAGGAAATCGGAGACTGGCTTATAATTATATTTCAGAAAACCTTCCGGGTATGAAAATGATCGAACCAGAAGGAACCTATCTGTTCTGGATTGATGTAAGAGACTTAAAAATGGAACAGGAAGAAGTGATGAACCGTTTTGTAAAACAAGCAAAAGTTGGTGTACAGGATGGACTTCACTTTGGAGAGGCGGGAAGAGGCTTTGTCCGTTTAAATGCAGCGTGTCCGCGCAGTATACTGATGCAGGCACTGACACAGATAAAAAATTATTTTTATAAATAGGAGGAAAAAAACATGAGAAAGATGGCAGCAGCAGCTTTAGCGGCAATGATGGCAGTAAGTGTATTGACCGGATGTGGTTCTCAGACAAAGGAGACAGCCGCAAAAGCAGAGGAAACAAAGACAGAGAGTGCAGGTAATGTGGAGGCAGCAGGAACAGCATCTACAACATTCCCGGAAAAAATATTAAGATTATTGTTCCATTTGACGCAGGAGGCGGTGTTGATATTACCTGCCGTGTTATTTCTGAAGCGGCTGGAAAGGATTACTTCAATGGTCATTCTATTATAGTTGAAAATATGCCGGGCGGTGGTGCAATTGTAGGACAGACCAATGTAGCAAATGCAAAAGCAGATGGTTATACTATGCTGGCAGCATCTGCAGCGTTGGTTACAAATCCAATTTTTAACGAAACTACATATAAGACTTCTGATTTCAAAGCAATTGCAATGGTATGCTTTGATCCTCAATGTGTGGTTGTTCCAAAAGATTCCCCATATAATACCTTAGAAGAGTTCGTAGAAGCAGCAAAGCAGGATTCATTGAAAATGTCCACTCCTGGACAGTCTACTTCCCCACATCTTGCAGGAGTACAGATGGAGCAAGAGCTGGGAATTAAGTTTGATTATCTTCATACAGATAGTGCAAATATGCAGCTTCAGCAGATCATGGGCAACCATTCTGACTGTGCTTTAATGACTGCAGGTGAAGCAGCTTCCGCAGTAAAAGATGGTTCTGTGAAGGCTTTGGGTGTTATGAGCGAAGAACGTGCAGAAACTCTTCCAGATGTTCCTACATTTAAAGAAGCAGGCTATGATATGGTAGTTGGTTCTTTCCGTGGACTGGCTGTTCCGGCTGATACTCCGGATGATGTAGTAGAAGTTCTGGATACTACTTTTGGTGAGATCATGCAAACCGAGACTTTTAAGGAAAAAATGGCAGCAGCAAATATGCCTGTGACCTATATGAATTCTTCTGATTTTGATAAATTCTTACAGGATTATTCCGCAACAATGACTCAATTAAAGGAAGTTGTTGATAGCCAAAAATAATAGTTGGAGAATAACTGGAGGCTAATTTATGTTTCATAAGAAAATAGAAATGTCCATGCCTATATTGTTTATCCTTCTGGGTATTGCGGCTTTTGCATACGCTATGACTATTCCAAAAGAAGATGGGATGTTTTTAAAGATCATAGCATTGATCATGATCGTGACATCTGCAGCAATCCTGTATTTTGTTCTTCGTGAACAAAAAAACGTAGTTAATATGGAAGGTGTGGATTTAAAAAAAGTAATTGTAACTGTGATTGTACTCTGCGCATATGCGCTGGTACTGGAATTTGCAGGCTATCTGGCAGCAACCTTTGTACTGGCAGTTTTCACAATTCGTTATTTGAATTATAAAAAATGGGCAATCATCCTTGGCTTTGCAATATTTGTAACATTGTTGACTTATGGTATATTTTATGGTCTGCTGAGTGTACCGCTGCCAACCCCATTTTTCATTGACTAGGAGGAAAAAATGGCAAATATTTTATTAGGTTTTCAAAGTGTACTGGAGCCGATGAACCTTCTGGTCCTTGTAGGTGGAGTTATGATCGGTATGGTAGTAGGTGCGCTGCCTGGATTAAATGACAGTATTACGCTGGCAGTTCTGATCCCTGTTACTTTTGGCATGAATCCACAGACGGCTATGTGTCTGCTTATTGGTATTTATGTTTCCGCGTGTTATGGAGGTTCTATTCCTTCTATTTTACTAAAGATTCCGGGAACAGCGTCTTCTGTAGTCACTGCTTTTGATGGTCAGCCTATGACCCAGAAAGGAAAAGCTGGACTTGCACTAAGCATTTCCACCACAAGTTCTGTATTTGGTGGTATTATGAGTTCTCTGGTCCTTTTATTCTTTTCCCCATTTCTGGCTGCCCAGGCGCTTAAATTTGGGCCTCCGGAATATTTAATGCTGGCAATTATGGGTATGAGTACCGTAGTTGGTATGGCTGGAAATGCTATGCTGAAAAATATTCTGGTTATGTCTTTAGGACTTCTGATCTCATGCATTGGATTAACTCCGCAGGCAGGTTTTTCAAGACTGACATTTGGAAATCCTTATCTGTTAGAGGGTATTCCGTTAGTACCCATGCTGATTGGTCTGTTTGGTGTAGCTTCTATTCTTGAGCTGATCGAAACTACCGGCGGTGTAAAGAATATTACAGAAAAGATCCAGCGTGTTCATGTAAAAATGCTGGATAAAGAGATGTGCAAACGTCTCCTTCCAACTTGGATGCAGTCCGGCATCATTGGTACTCTTATCGGTGTTATCCCAGGTGCAGGAATGATCATGGCGATCTATTTGGCATATGATCAGGCACGCCGTGCAAATCCGGATAAAGAGTTTGGAACTGGTGTTCCGGAAGGAGTAGCAGCACCGGAAACTGCAAACAATGCAGTTGTAGCAAGTTCAATGGTTCCGCTGCTGGCACTGGGTGTTCCGGGAAATGCTACTTCAGCATTATTCCTAGGAGCCTTGATGATCCAGGGCTTAAGACCAGGACCTGCTCTTTATAGAGATTATCCGGAACTGGCATACCTGATCGTAGTAGGATTTTTGGTTGCAAATATCTTCATGCTGCCTATGGGCCTTGCATTCTGCAATTTTTTAGCTGGTAAGATCCTTTTGTTAAAACGTGAGATCTTAAGTGGTCTGGTACTGGTTCTTTGTGTAACCGGTGCGTTTGCAGTAAGCAACAGTGTATTTAATATTTGGGTAATGATTGTATTTGCTGCCATCGGCTATTTTATGAACAAATTCAAGCTTCCGCAGTCACCGTTGATACTTGCTATGGTACTTGGTTCCATGATGGAAAAGAATTATTTGCAGAGTATGGTACTTTCAAATGGTTCCTGGTCCATCTTTGTAACAAGACCGATCAGTTTGGCTTTGCTTATTATTTCTGTTCTTTTTATTGCAGTCCCGCTTTATAAGAGATTTGTAACTGAGAGAAAAAAACAGTAATATAAAAAGCAGATATTTCGGTCGGGTTTTCGGTATAATAAGAATAGTAAATAGGGAGTGTTGCAAAATAGATGAATAATCTATGGAGCGACAGCTCCCTTTTTTATGCTTAAAACGATATCATAAAATATTTCCCTCAACTGCTGTATGATACAGAAAAGGTGATCTTTTAGGATTGTATTTATAGATTATATCAATAAAACAATAAAAAAATCGGATGAAAGCAATTGGACAACTTCCCCTCCGCCTGATAAAATAATAACACACAGGAAGCGATATGAAAATTTTACAAGGGGGAAAATATGGGGGAGAGTGTAAAGACAGATCCGCAGAAAAACAGTGGGCTGACCCGCCAGGAGCTGCGTGAGCTGGAATCAAAAGAAAAAACAGATGCGCAGCGGCTTGCAGAAAAGGTGATCCTGTTTTTTCCAAATGTCTGCGGAATTATAGCTGTTTCAGAGTATATGCTGATACCGGACAACAGTATGAACCGGAATCCGTATACATATCTGGGATTCCTTATATTGATGATGATTTTTTATAATGGATATGGCGCAGCAGCCGGGATCCGGTATTTACAGAAAGACAAAGGATTATATGAGAAATTCCGCTACCGTGCGCCTCTGTGGTCTGCACTGTTTCTGCTGTTTGCAGGATATGATTATCTGACTTTAAAAACAGGCATACTGACACAGCCTTTTGTTCCGTGTATGAATTTTATTTTAAATGCAGCATGGATCGACCGTGCCATGATACTAGACTGTACCGTACATACCCTGGGATTGTTATTCCTGGGATATTTCATAGGAGTTGGCCTGGGGCTGATCACAGGTATTACCTGCGGCTATTCAGAAAAGGCCCGCTACTGGGTAGATCCGGTGATCAAATTTTTAGGACCGATCCCTACATCTACCTGGATCCCGATCATGATGGTGATTGCATCTTCTTTATTTGGCGGAGCAGTATTTATCATTGCTCTTGGATCATGGTTTGCAGTGACTGTTGCGTCCATGACGGGTATTGCCAATGTAGACCGGGATTATTTTGAAGCAGCCCGTACATTAGGTGCAAATGAACGGCAGCTTGTTTTCAGGGTGGCTTTGCCTCATGCCATGCCGTCTATTTTACAGGGATGTACCCAGGCGATGAGCAGTTCCTGTACAGCGATTATGATCGCTGAGATGTTAGGAGTAAAATCCGGACTTGGCTGGTACATGAACTGGAGTAAATCCTGGGCAAGCTATGACAAGATGTTTGCGGCACTGTTTGTGATCTGCTTCATTTTTACAGTCGTAACGAAAATACTGGACCGGATCAAACGCCATGTGCTCAGATGGCAGAATGGAGCGGTGAAAAACTATGGATGATACCAACAGGATTTTATTAAAACTGGAAAATATTTCCAAAAGTTTTGCAAAAGTGGAAAATGACCAGGTTACCCATGCTCTTGATCAGATTAATCTGCAAATGGAAAGTGGGGAATTTATCAGTCTGGTTGGGCCGTCCGGCTGTGGAAAGTCTACGGTGTTAAGGCTGGTAGCCGGTCTGATCCAGCCTACACTTGGAAAAGTGACTGTAAATGGGGAAGAAGTAACGGGGCCTTCACCTGAGCGGGGGATGGTCTTTCAGAAGCCTACATTATTTCCATGGCTGACAGTAGAAAAAAATATTGCTTTTCCTTTAAAAATGCAGGGAAAGCTAAACACAGAAAATGGAAAAGAAAAAGTAGAACATATGTTAAATATGATCGGCCTGGAATCTTTCCGGGACGATTATCCGGGGCAGCTTTCCGGAGGAATGGCGCAGAGAGTGGCATTAGTCAGGACATTGATCAGCCAGCCGGAGATCTTGCTTTTAGACGAACCATTGGGGGCATTGGATGCATTTACACGCATGAATATGCAGGATGAGATCCTTGCTATGTGGAAGGAGAGAAAGCAGCTGGCCCTTATGGTCACTCATGATGTTGATGAAGCGATTTATATGGGAAGCATTGTTTACGCCTGTAGATATTCCAGGACGTTTTGTTGATATGGAAAACTTTGACCTGACACCAACAGAGGAAGAAAAGGCTGCTATGGAGAAAGAAACGGCTTATGGAAAGCCAGTACTTTATTATATGTCTGACGGCTGTACTTCCGGCCCTACTGTAGCAGATGATAAGGGTTATTATGAAGAAGCAGGACTGACTGCAGAGGGATTTAAAGGTAATTCTTATATAGAGGCACTGGGAACTCAGCAGGCAACCGTTGCAGTAGGACACATTGCAACCATGCTGGTGCCGATCACAAATAACGTAGATATCACTTTCGTTGGCGGTGCTCATATTGGCTGCAAATCCCTTTATGCACTGGCAGACAGCGACTACAATACAACAGAAGATTTAAAAGGAACGCAGATTTCTGTACCAAACGGAATTGGAGCTTCTGACTACAATATCACTTCTTTACTGTTAGATGCAGACGGCATTGATCCATTAAAAGATGTATCTCTGATCCAGGTTTCTTCTGATGCCTGCGTAGCAGCAATGGAGCGTGGTGAGATCTCCGCAGCTCTTTTAAGTGATACCTTTGCCTATGCTATGATGAAAGAGGGCAAGTTAAAATGTATCCGTTCCTTACAGGACGATGATTTTGCAAAAGACAGCTGCTGCGTGATCGCTATGAACCGCACTTTCGTAAAAGAAAACCCGGTGATCTCCAAAAAGATTACACAGGCAGTTCAGAAAGCACATTCCTGGATGCATGAAAACACAGAAGAGGCAACACAGCTGCTTCTGGACCGCGGCTGGAACGGCGGAGACTATGACATGAACGTTATGATCAACAATGCACTTCAGTTTGGCCTTTCCGATGAATTTACCGGAGAATCCTTAAAGCATGTGATTGAAAAATATGTACGTCTTGGTCTGATCACAGCAACCGATGATGTAGATAGTATTTATGAACTGGCTTGGTCACCAGTACAGTAAATGAAAAACAAACCGGGATACAGGCGAGATATCTGTTTCCCGGTTTGTTTTTATAATATTATAAATTATTTATATCAGTCTTTTTTCTCAATAGCCCTGAAGATAAAGTAAGCAGGGATAGATGTTGCCATCAGGCAAAGACTCTTGATCATCTGCGTGCTGGAGCAGGTCATACAGATGATGAAGGTGATAACAATTGCAAGGATGGTAGTTACCGGATAACCAGGCATCTTTAACGGACGTGCCATATCCGGTTTTTTCTTGCGCAGTACAAGAAGAGAAGAGCATACAACGCATTCAAGGATACGTCCTGCAAAAACATTGATACCAAGTAAGGTTCCAAAAGAGCCGGTCCACACGAAGATCAGAGCGATCAGACAGATAAATAAGGTAGGAATGTAAGGTGTATTGTACTTTTCATGGAGCTTTCCAAAAGGTTTAAACATAAGACCTTTCTGACTCATAGAATAAGAAACTCTTGGATAACTCATGATACCGCCGTTTAATGCACCGAAGATAGAAATGCAGGCTCCGATGGTGACGATGACAGTACCGGCTTTTCCGAAAATAACAGTACCAGCATCAACAACGGGAGTTTCACTTCCTGCCAGGTTGGCAAATCCCACAGTGCCGACACATGCAACAGAGATAAGCACATTAATAGTGATAACAATGATCATACCGATGATCATAGCTCTTGGAAGAGTCTTTTTCGGGTCTTTAATATCACCGCTCATGTAAGCCAGCTGATAGTATCCGCCGAATGCAAGGAAAGCAGGGAAGGCAGCATTTAATACATGGTTCCACTCGGTTGTCTGGGATTCAGTAGTAACAGTGGTAAAGTTCTCTGGGGAGATCAGGAAGAAACCACCGATGATAACAAGGAGCAGTGCACATAACTTACCAACTGTAAAGATGTTGGCTACTGTGGAGCCAAGTTTGGTTCCGTGAATGTTTAAGATCATAAGAGCAAGGATAACAGCTGTTGCGATCATTTTGATCCCTGTGGGGGTGATGCCTGGGATCAGCTTGGCAAGATTGCTGGCAAAGGCAGTGGCAAGCATTGCTACTAAGGGAATATAATTTCCAATGGTCATAGACCAGCCGTATACAAATCCGCCGCCTTTTCCATAGGCTTCTGTTATGTAAACATAAGGTCCGCCGGCTTCAGGCATTGCTGGTGAAAGTTCTGCATAAACTAAAGCACAGAGAATGCCGCTGGCGCCTGCTAAGATCCAGGCGGCCATAAAAGGACCAAAGGAACCGGCAGCAGCGGCAACGGTACCAGGTGTCATAAAAATACCGGAACCAATGACTGCTCCGACTAAAATGGTGACTGCCCCAAATAAACCGATCTGACGTTTCAGTCCATTATTGTTTTCGCTCATTTATATATCCCCCTTTAAATCGTATCTTTGGCAAGTGCATGTTCAATGGCCCATGGAGAAAGTTCCTGGCCGATTCCTGGGATTTCCGGTGTATGGCAGAAACCGTGTTCATCAGGCTGGTAATCGTAGATGCCTAAACGGATATTTTTATCACTTCGGTTGGTTACATGATGTTCATGGATCACAAAATTGGAAATAGAGGATTCAACATGAAGAGAAGCAGCAATAGCGATCGGGCTTCCGCATACGTGAATCTGGATACCTGCATCAACTGCATCTGCCATAGCAGCGATTTTCATTGCTTCTGTAATGCCGCCGCAGGTGCCAAGGTCTGGCTGGTAGATCTGGTATGCATCATGTTTGATCAGGTTTGCATAATGATATTTGCCGTATACACGTTCACCTCCAGCCTGTGGGATGCCGGAACGTTTACGTACAGTTTCCAGAACCTGAAGATTCATCGGTGTACAAGTTTCTTCCATAAACATGATATTATAAGGTTTGATGATTTCGCTCATTTCAACAGCGGAAACAGCATCAGTTCTTGCATGATTTTCTACCAGGATATCCACATCTGGGCCTACAGCATCCCGGACAGCTTTTACACGTTCTTCAATCAGGGCTCTGGTTTTAGGATGGATCGGTCCCTTTAAAAATCCAAGACGGCCGCCTTCTGCATTATAGGTAATAAAATTAATCTTAATAGCATCAAAACCTTCGTCAACAGCTTTTAAGGAATGCTCTACCAGGTCTTCTGTCTTATATCCGCGGTCAAATACCATTCCCTTGCCCCATCCGAACTGAAGCTGGCTTGCGTAAGCTCTTAGGCCGTCACGGCATTTTCCGCCAAGAAGTTTATACAGAGGAACATTAAGTGCCTTTGCTTTAATATCCCAGAATGCCATATCAATGGCACTGATCGCGGAAAACATGATCGTACCGCCGCCCTGGGCCCAGAAAGTCTGTGTATACATCTTGTCCCATACAGCTTCTGTAGCCATGGGATCCATTCCAATTACGAAAGGAGCCACCTCTTTGATCATCTGGTATGAAGCAGAAGCTCCGGTATCAAATCCTACGGAAGCTTCACCATATCCATAAATACCTTCATCTGTATTGACCCGGCATACGATGGGACGCCATCCAGGTGATCCACCATCTAAAAGGTATACATTTACACTTGTTATTTTCATATTGCAGCCCTCCTGTGTATGTAATGTGCTTTTGGCTAAGTTTTGTATCAGATCTGAACTTGACTTTATTATACATCAGGAATATGCAATTATATATTCCAAGTCGGAATACCTGACATTCTTTTTGTACAGATTCAGATACAATATGTGGTTGCTTTACAGGGGGATATGAGGTATGCTTTTTGTGGACGAATTTTCTGTATACGAGGGGTAAATATCCATGAAAAATGTAAATCTGCAGCAGCTGTTTTATTTTAAGATTGCCATGAAATGTTCCAGTTTTTCGCAGGCAGCAGAGATCGCATATACTACTCAGTCTACCATCAGCAAGAATATTTCATCACTGGAGGAGATCATAGGAGAACCTCTTTTTATACGGCAGAAGAAGGGAATACTGCCTACACAGAGAGCCATTATTCTGAATTTGGAACTGGGGGAGCTTTATGACAAGATGGATCTTCTTTTAAATAATCCCCGGCAGCTTAAAAAAGAGGGAATGAGCGTCAGCTTTTGTCAGAATATTGACTTTGCAGCGGCTGTTCCAGAGCTTTTTGAGGCAGTTTCCAGAAATGCATTTTTTGCAGCAGCAGATATAACCTTGCAGTGCAGGGAAAATGAGGAAGTGGTGGAAGGTGTGCTCAGCGGTGATATTGATCTTGGTTTTATCTTGTCTGATACCAATGTAGCTAATCCAAACATTAAAATGCAGACTGTAATCTCGTCAGTTCCCTGGATTTTTTATTCTGCAAATAGCCCTTTAAACGAAAAATGCAGTCTTTCTATTAGTGATTTTGCAGAATATCCGATTGTCACCACCAAATATCTGATTGCTAAAAATGATTATCGCATGATCAATATGCTTCCTTTTACGCCCAAGCGGATCGAGATCGTGGAAACTTATGACGATATTCCCATCTATCTGGCTACTGGCATGTATATTACTTTACTGAGGCCTTATGTATATTTAAGCAATGATAAAAATATCCGGAGTTTTCCTCTGTCAGATGATTATGACCTGAAACAGGGGATCACTATGATCTGGTTTGGAAATAACAAGAATCCGTATTTGAAGAAAATGGTATCTATTATGTCCCGCAGAGAATAATTGGGAACAAAGAACTTGACCCTATAACCGTTGCAGAGTATAAAATAATACGGCAGAGAGAATGCACTGCAAAATAGACAACGGGGAGACATATATTCATGGAAAGAAACCTTACAGAAGGAAGCGTATTTAAAAACATTATCTATTTTTCTCTTCCATATTTACTATCGTATTTTCTTCAGACCTTGTACGGAATGGCAGATCTGTTTATCATCGGACAGTTTGAAGGCGTAGCCGGTACAACAGCAGTTTCTATTGGAAGTCAGGTAATGCACATGCTTACAGTTATGATCGTAGGTCTGGCAATGGGCGCAACAGTCAATATTGGACAGGCGATCGGTGCAAGAGACAAGAAAAGGGCTGAAGCAGACACAGGAAATACGGTTACGTTATTTATGATGCTTTCAATCGTATTAACGATTGTTTTGTTCTTTTCTGTAAATGGCATTGTAAGGATCATGTCTACGCCACAAGAAGCTGCAGCAGGAACTGCGATGTATTTAAGAATCTGCTTCCTGGGTATTCCTTTTATTACGGCGTATAACATTATCAGTTCTATTTTCAGGGGAATGGGAGATTCAAAAAGCCCTATGTATTTTATCGCCATTGCCTGTGCAGTAAATATTGTGCTGGATTATATTTTTATGGGAGCCATGCATTTAGGACCTTCAGGCGCAGCTTTGGGAACTACTTTGTCCCAGACAGTCAGTGTAGTTGTGGCACTGGTGATGTTTATAAAGGGAAAAACAGGCATTACAGTAAAGAAAAGTGATTTTAAACCCAGAAAAGAGACTATGGGGAGACTTCTGAAAGTAGGATTTCCTATTTCCATGCAGGATGGTCTGATCCAGGTAGCATTTATCATTATCACGATTATCGCAAACAGAAGAGGGCTTACAGATGCGGCAGCTGTAGGAATCGTGGAAAAAGTGATCAGTTTTCTGTTTTTAGTGCCATCGTCCATGCTTTCTACTGTATCGGCTTTAGGCGCTCAGAATATAGGTGCAGGAAAGCCGGAGCGGGTGGCAGCTACCTTAAAATATGCAATCTGCATTGCAGGGGGATTTGGACTTATTATTGCCATTATCATACAGTTTATCGCAGGAAATGTAGTCAGCCTGTTTACCAGTGACCAGGCCGTGATCTATGCGGGAGCCCAGTATTTAAAAGGCTATATCTGGGATTGTATGTTTGCGGGGATCCACTTTAGTTTCAGCGGCTATTTCTGTGCCTGTGGACGGTCCGGTTATTCCTTTATTCACAATATTACATCCATTGCTCTGGTACGTGTTCCAGGTGTATATCTTACGTCAAAGATATTTCCGGAAACATTGTTCCCAATGGGACTGGCAACAGCAGGAGGTTCGCTGGTATCGGTTGTGATCTGTATTGGACTGTATCTGCTTTTAACAAGTCCCTATTTACATTTGTGTGTCTGATGTATCAACAGTATAATGATACATTTCACGAATTGCGTATGCAATTAGAAAATCAAGTAGTCCAAATTCCATAAAATGAAATTTTAGGGCAAATTACAGACATTGG